>VMHT01008050.1_pt1 | contig 39842 bp, 48 predicted proteins | sample 4693611 | NCBI WGS metagenome assembly VMHT01 (sample SAMN12280063, study PRJNA550983) | marine metagenome | isolation source: seawater sampled from same location over 5 years 0.02-0.2 micron viral filtrate | place: USA: collected off the coast of southern California halfway between the port... ...
TATTCAAACGGCTTAAAATGCTCCCGTGGAGCAAAAATGTCTCTACTCATAAGATTTATCTAATTCGGCAATTTTTATATTAAAACAGTCACTTCTGAAAGTAAAGTTATTACTCTCATCTTTATCGCCTTTCTTGTATTCAGTTGCCTCTTGAAAGAAATCCTTTTTAGATTTCACCCCAAGAAACCAACCTACAGAGTAGTCGTTCTTGACACGAACGAAAGCATACACATCACAATCTTGAATTCTTGTGCTTGTAGCTATAGAACAATCGTATTCTTCCAATGGCTTTACGGAAGTGCGTTTTGTTTTGGCATCAACCTTGGTTCCATCATCCAACACAAGATCGTAATCATAAGTGTTTTCGACTTTTCCACCCATAACTTTTTGGGCGATAAATTCTCCAATGAAACCAGCAAGATTTCCCTGACCTCTTGTTATGCTTTTGTGAAGCTTGCCCATTTCAACTGCCTTTTTTCTAGCAGCACAGAGCATATCGTCAGTAATTTCTACTTGAATCATGTAGTAGAATCTTACACGGATAATCTAAATAAGTCAAGGTAAAAAAGAAGAAAATGGAACTATTATACCGGATGGTATTATCTGAACCAAAATCACCACCGGACTGTATCTAATTCGGCAAACAAATACTTTCTATTTATGCTTTTTGAAGGCGGCGTAATGGTTCCAAGGTGCGTTGCCGCAGGTGAACCTCGTAGTCTGCTTTTGTGACTCAAAATGATTTTTAATTGTCTCGTATTCCGTTTCACACGAAAATCTCATAAAATCAAATTCGTTATTGTTCAAGCGATTTTTTTGTTTATTAATCTCAGCTAATAATTGATCATTAACAAGCAATTCTTCAATACAAATATTGAAGTCGCCTAAATTATCAGAAACTCCACCATTGTTTACAGGAAGTGTCAAAACTGGAACTTTTCGAAAAATTGATTCTAAAGTAACCACGTTAAAGCTTTCGTTTAATAATGTAAATTGACACAAGGCGATAGCCTTTGAGAAAGCAGCGTCCTTGTCCTCGTCTTCTAAGTTTACTTTAAATTGAAAATTATTCAATTCATCATCTAATTTTTGCAAATCTCTCTCTAATTTTTCTGAGTTATTTCTGCTACCACCATAAGCAACAAAGTTATAACTTGGGTTTTTGATTGCCATTTTGATAAATTGGCTAAGACCCTTAGCATACGGACCCCACGCCAAACTGCTACACCACATAAAATATTTGGGATCTGAATCTAAAGAACAGAATTCTTCAGAATTAAATCCATGAGGTGCAGTAAATGCTTTTTGATTATCAACAAAATTTTTACACAATTCAAAATGAGAGGGGCTAAGAAAACGTGCTGAAACAGTATTTGAAGTAAAAATTAATTCATCAGGCTGATCGTGACCAGAACAATAAGTGTTACATGTATTAATATTTAACTTCGATAGTCTTCGACAAACTTCATTATCTAAGTTGTAACCAAGAACAAATTCCGATGAATTGATTTTATCAATATCATCGTAAGAATAAAGATTATTTAATTTGTCAGATCGTAGTAAATACCTGTAAAACGCTTGAAACCTTTTTTGAACTCCACCAGCAATAGGTGGGTTGTCGATGGAATCTATATCCTTATAAAGTAAAGACAAACGCATTATATTAATATTCTTCTTTTTTCCAGAGCCTATCCGTTTAGTTTGGTTTTCGATTTAGGCTCTTAGTGCCGCCGCTCTGCGAGGTTCAAAGATAAGCCTCGCGGCTCATTCCGTTTTTATTATAAAAATCCATCAACCTAAAAACAACCAAAAAGTGAAAAAAGTTAAAATCCTGATTTTTTAGTTGATTTTTTGAATCTTTCACTTATACTCAGTGGTATGTTCGTAGAAGTTATCAATAAACAGAATATTCTGCCTAAGAATCATGGTGATTTAGGTTATGATCTTATCGCTTCGTCTGATCCAGTGTTCGATTACGAAAATCAATTTATAGAATATTCTACAGGAGTCAGGTTAGCACCGTTTGCAGATACAGTTCACGGATTGATTTTTCCTCGTTCAAGTATTTCTAATAAATGGTTAACGCTTGCTAACGGAGTTGGGGTTATAGATTCTTCTTATAGAGGAGAAATAAAATTAAGATTTCGCTATATTTGGCCGATGCATAAGATGACAGAGTATTCTATTATTGAATCCGGTAAGATTTATAAAAAAGGAGATAAGATTGGTCAACTAGTTTGGTTTCCAGAGCAAATACTTAGCAACTATGTTGAGGTTGACAAATTTAGTGATTGTAAAGAATCGCAAAGAGGCGAAGGTGGGTTTGGGTCTACAGGAGAATAATTATGGATGATAAAATCTATGTAGCTTTCACCGGCTTTGCTCGTTCTGGAAAGGATTCTTTTTGTCTTGAGTTTCAGAGACAAGTAGAAGATTTTTGTCCTAACTTCACAGTAAGCATCGTGTCTTTTGCTGACCGCATACGCCAAGAGGTTGGACAGTTTGTGAAAGAGCAATTTGGAATATCAGCTTGGACAGAAGAGGACTCTGAAAAAGAAATCATCAGACATTTTTTACGAGGTTATGGAATGTCAAAGAGAACTAAGGATAATCTCTACTTTGTAAAAAAGCTTCAAGAAAGAATAGATAATTTAGATAGTTTATATTCTTCGCTGGATGTTGTTGTCATATCTGATTTAAGATTCGCTCAGTTTGATCAAGATGAACTATCTTGGTTTCACAGTAAACCAAAAAATCTTCATATTCATATCTGTAGATACAAAAAAGATTCAGATGGAAATCTTCAAAAAGTAAAAGCTCCCAACGAAGACGAAGCTGCGAATGAAGATAAGCTAGAGAAAGGAGCAGATTTGGTTATCAATCTACCTTGGGAAGACGATTTAGATGAATTTAATAATGTAGTAAGAGAAAAATCCTCTCAAATCCTTAGAGAAAATATGAATTTATTTATATGATTAGAATAGAAGATTTACAATTGGTGAGAGAGGTAAAGGAGACAAAAAGCGAAGATGCCTTGCTTGAGCTTGTCGAAAGGCACTCAGGTCTTTTCTATAAAACAATTTCAAAAAACTTGCCATTTTCAAAAAACTCTTGGGACGTTGATGAGTTAGTCCAAAGAAAAGAACATTTGTTTTACGAGGCTATTGAAACGTTTGATCCAGATAGGAACATTAAGTTTCACACTTGGCTGGCAAACAAAACTAAGTATCTTTGTCTAAGTCAAAGGTCTAAATTAAGAGACGAACCAGACTTTTGTGAGTTTGATGAGGGGTTTGGTGGAGAAACGTATCTTTCTCCAGATGCCTATCTTTCAAAAAAAGAAGAGGTAGAGAGAATTTTATTTTTAGCCTCTAAGAGATGCACCCCAAAAGCACTTGAGATTTTTGAGAAAAAATATTTTGGTGGGGATAACAGGGCTGGTTTGTCCTTTACTGAAATTGCAAAGGAAATGGAGATTAGCCCCCAAGCGGTTCAAGCTAGTCATGCTAAAACATTGAAAGTAATCAAAAAAGCTATAATAAATGAAAGTATTATTTGACGGTCCAATCAACAACCTATCTTTGGGGAATGTTTCTGTAAATTTCCTTAGAGAATTACTAAAAAAAGACTCGGTTTCAGCTATTTTTCCAGTTGGAGAAAAGGGGGATTTTGAATGCTTTGATTCTTTAGATCAATCAGTCAGAAATCAGATAACATCCCTTTCACATGGTCGTTTTAAATTTTTTGATCACAATTTGCCAACTATTAAGTGCTGGCATATTAATGGTTCTGAAAAAAAGCTCACAAATAACCAGTATCTATATACTTTTTACGAAGTAGACTCTCCTACAGTAGAAGAATGTAACATTCTAAAAAATCAGAATTGGACTTTCTTTTCTTCTTCAGAAGCCGCTGACTCATTTAAGAAAATGGGTTTAGAGAACTGCTCTTATTTGCCTCTTGGTTTTGATCCTGACTTCTACAAAAAAGATTTAGAAAATGTTAAAGGAAAGCCAATTCAGTTTGGATTGATTGGTAAATTTGAGAAAAGAAAAAACACAGAACGAATTATAAAACTATGGCTTGAAAAGTTCGGTAACAATCCAGACTATCAACTTAACTGCCTAGTAAATAACCCCTTCTTTCAAAAAGAGGTATATCAAAATTTGATAGGTAATATTCTTGGAGGCAACAACTGGAATAATATTAATTTTTTGCCTCATTTGTCAAAAAACTCTCAGGTAAATGACTTGATGAATTTCATTGATATTGATTTAAGCGGTCTATCAAATGGCGAAGGATGGGGATTGCCAGCGTTTAACGCCACCGCTTTGGGCAAGTGGAGTGTAGTCTCTAATTGTTCTTCTCATAAAGATTGGGCCACAGAACAAAACTCTATTTTGGTAGAAGTTGAAGGAAAACAAGAATGCTACGATGAAGTGTTTTTCAAGAAGGGACACCCCTTCAATCAAGGAAGTTATTATAAAATTTCTGATGAAGCGATTATCGACGGGATGGAAAGAGCGTTGAAAAAAGTAGACGAGAATAATATAATTGGAGAGAAACTTAGAGAAGATTTTACTTACGAAAAAACTGTAAGTGGGATTCTGCAAAAAATAGAAGAATCTTAATATGCCAATTTACGTTTACAAAAATGAAGAAACAGGTGATTTCTACGAAGTTCTTCAAAAGATGACAGATGATCATGTTTTCTTTGATCCAGAGACAGGTGTTGAATGCAAAAGGGTTTTTACTGTTCCCAATGCCAGTGTAGATTCTTTTTCAAATATAAATCCTTTTGATATTAAGGAAGCTACTCAAAAAACTGCGGGATTTAAAGGAAGCGTAGGCGATCTTTGGGATATATCTAAAGACCTGTCTCAAAAAAGAGAAGATAAGTTAGGTCACGAAGACCCTCAGAAACGCAAAGTATTCAATGAATACCAAAAAAAGCGTGGAGTAAAACATTTTTACGACAAACAATCCGTAAGAAGGGTTGGTGGCATAGCTTCTGTGGATTATAATGCTCCTACTCCTAATGTAAAGCTAGACAAGGGCGGTAACACTAAGGATTAAAATTGTTTATTAATGGATTATTACTTAAAAAGAACCGAAAATCCATTAATTTTAAAAGATTTAAAAAGACAAGGGGTAGAAGTAAACAAGGGAAAGGAAATAACATGTCGATGCGAAAAGACATTTCCAATCCAAGACATGTATAGATGCCTTTATTGTGGGGTTTATTTCTGTTTAGAGTGTGCAGAAAAGCATTTCGGTCAAAGTAGAGAGGATTATGATAATCCTCCAGCCCACGTAGAATCAAATGCTATTCTAGCCCATCCACCTCCGTCTCCAGTGCAAACATAGAAATATTGTTGATCAAAAGATAATTGACCGCTGATACCAGTAGAGTTAAAATTACTTGGAATAAATCTTCCGCTTTCTATTACTAAAGTTTTTGCAGAAACAAAATCTCCATCAAATACGTCAGTCAATGAGCCGCTAACAGAATTTATATATTCGATAGCTGCTTCTCCTGTATTTTCAACTGATACAATCGCAGCTATTCCGGTAGCTCTAATGTCTGTTGCTATTCTCACACCTGTTGCTTCAAAAGTGGAATTCATAACTCCACTTAAACCTGTAGTGAGATTTAATAGATGACCACTTGCGTTTTTTAAATCCTGTAAATTCTGCAAAGGAGAACCTGTATGAAATGCAGTCCCGCTAATATTGATATCTCCTTCAAAAATGCCAGTAGAACTTCCTTTAACTGTAAAGTTCCCATCGTTCTCAACGTCTCCGGTTAAATAAACAGAGCCGTTTACAGAAAGATCATTTAATATAAAAGCCCCACTAGAAAAATCAATAGTTAGCGCATCATTAGTTACAGAATCTTTGCTTCTAGTTGTATTACCATCTGCAATAACAACTGACCCGTCTTTTTCATTTGTGACATTAGATCCAAATAAAACAGCGGAAAAATTTGAACCACTTACTATGTTACCTTGTCCACCTATAATCGTATTGTTCGCGCCATGTAGGTCAGAATCAATAGAGTTAACTAAAAGGTTGTTCGTGCCACTTACAGTGGAATTAAAAGAATTCACTATAAAGCTTTGCGCGTTTTCTTGAAAAATATTTGAACCATCTACCGATAAAATCTGTGAAGAATTTACAGTTAAGGAGCCAGTTATATCGAAGTCTCCAGTTAGATTTTCCAGTAAATGACAATTAAAAAAGTCAACGCCCTCTTCAAAAGATAGGTTGCCACTAGGAGTATTTAACGCATACGGATTGTATTGACGAGGATCGAGTTTATTTATCATTGTTTTTTCTAAAAAATTCCTTATACTCTTTTAGAGATATTATCAGTTATGAATTACACTATTTTTTCACCAAATAAGAAAAATTCGGGAGGACTAGCTAGTTTTCGTGTATCCAAGCAGAAAAATAAGAAGGATATGTGGGAAGAAAGGCTTTTTGTAGAAGTTGTCCCGCAAAAAGAATGGGCTGGCAGTCCACAGAAAACTGGATATAATCCAGCTAATAAAAAATGTATTATGATCTCTCCTTCAGAAGCGGGAGATATTTTGCATACCCTTGATACTAAGATTCCTTTCGAATCTTATCACAAAAACGGAGAAAGCGGAACTTGGATCAAAGCTGGTTCATTTGCTGGAACCCGAAAATTTCGCGGAAGAGACGGACAGGAGGAGACTCACACGATTGATAGATTTGCTTTTTCCGTTTCCTGTCCTAACCCTAAGTTTTATGTTGGCGTAGCTTTGAACCCTGCCGAAGCTTATTGTCTAAGAGTTTTTCTAGAAAACTATATCAAGGGCGCAATGGGCCTAGAAGGTGCTGAGTTGGCTAAAAAATTCAAGCAAGACCAGAAAAAGAAGGACGGAGAACACGAATCTAAACCCGCTAAATCTGAACCCGAAGCAGAATTAGAGGAAGAGGACGCTGGTATCCCGTTTTAGTAATAATAGATTTGTAAAACTCTGAGTCTATGCACAAAGTTTTATTCATATCTAATTTTTCAAAAGCGGTCACTGGATTCGGAAAGAACATGAAAAATGTTCTTCGCCGTCTCCATGAAGATCCCGATATTGAAGTTGTCGAAGCGGCTAACGGCGTTCGTTTTGGAGCAGACCTAAGAACGCCTTGGACATCTTATGGGACGTTTCCAATCAAGCCATCTACACTTCAAGAAATCAATTCAGACCCGTATAAAAAGAGATTAGCTGAATATGGCAATTATACTATTGATGAAATCATCGAGAAAGAAAAACCAGATGTAGTAGTAGGCATTGAAGACATTTGGGCTTTTGATTGGGCAAAAAAGCCTTGGATTGGCAAGATAGGTAGTGTCATTTGGACTACTTTGGACAGTTTGCCGATTCTAGATCAAGCTTATACGGTAGCTCCATTGGTTGATAAGTTTTTAGTTTGGGCATCGTTTGCAGAGGAAGAGATGAATAAAAAAGGCTTTGGTGTAGAGACTCTACATGGAGCAGTTGACTATTCTTCTTTTCATAGATTGCCAGATCAAGAGAGGCAAAAATTAAGAGCAGATCATGGTTTAGAAAATTCTTTTGTTACTGGATTTGTTTTTAAAAATCAGCTTAGAAAGTCTGTGCCTAATTTACTTGAAGGTTTTAAGCAGTTCAAAGAAAAGTGTTCTCCAGAAGATAATCCAAAGCTGCTTTTACATACAGATTGGAAGGTAGACCAAAATACTTGGGATATTGTAAAATACGTTGAAGAAAAGGGTATTGATAAGAATGATATTCTAGCTACTTATATTTGCCCTAAATGCAAAAACTTTTCTATAAGACCTTATAACGGCGAAAATCAAACTTGCGATCACTGTGGAACAAAAGATTCTATGGTAACAAAGAGCAACGCATTCGGGGTTACAGAAGAGCAGTTAAACAGCATCTATAATATTATGGATGTTTATTGTCACCCGTTTACTAGCGGAGGTCAAGAGCTTCCAATTCAAGAAGCTAAAGCTGCGGGTCTGATCACGCTTGTCACGGAATATTCTTGCGGTTTAGACTCTTGTTATGAAAAGGATGGAGGCATACCTTTGAAGTGGGTTGAATACAGAGAGCCTATGACAAGATTTATCAAGGCGACAACTCTTCCAGAGTCCATTTGTGAAAATCTTATTAGGGTAAAGGACATGCCACAAGACGAAAAGGACTCATTGGTTAGCAAAGCCCAAAAGTGCATTAAAGATAGATTTGATGCCGACAAAACAGTGGCTAGACTTAAAGAGATTATTCAAAGTTTTCCAAAGACAGATTGGGATTTTAATTTCGAAGAAAAGCTGGCGAATACTGACATTGAAGTTTCTTTTGACACGAATGATGGTGTTGATTCAAAAGATTGGCTTATAGATGTTTATGAGAGAATGTTTGATAAAAAGTTAAACAATTTGTCTATAGAAATTGTAAAAGGCGTTGAAATTATTAGAGAAAAGGGAAGGGGATTTGTTTATGAATATTTAAGAAGACACGCTTTACAAAAAAATCAGAGAATAGATCAAAAACCAAAGGATATTACAGAACATTTCGAGGGAGAAGATGAGAAAAGAATTGTAGTCGTAATGCCAGAAAGCGCGGGTGATGTATTGATGATGAATTCATTAATGCAAGGATTGAAAGAGAAGTATCCAGAGTATAATATTTATTTTGTTACCAATCCGGTATTCTTTCCCATGATAGAAGACAGTCCTCATATACATAAGCTGCTACCATTCAAAAAAGAGATGGAGAACCTTCTTCTTTTAGAGGGGCAAGGAGATCATAAAGGATATTTTGATATTGCTTTTCTGCCGTTTGTAGGAACGCAAAAATATCTTAATTATATGCACAACGGTCTTGATAGATAAACATGGCACATTTAGCAGAAGTATATAGGAGAGATTTAAATGTAGAGGCTAACAAGCCTGTGCTTAGACCTCATTTTTTTCCGATAGGAGATGAAAAATATATTACTATTCATAACAGTAATAAAGTCCCAACAAAAAATTATTCTTATTGGAATGACGTAGTAAAAATTCTAAAAGTAGAATTTGATAAAAGGGATGTTAAAATATTTCAGATAGGAACACAAGAAGACCCACTTATAGAAGGGGTTGATGCGTTTTTTAATAACACAACCTTCAAACAGAGTTGTTATATAATTCAAAACGCCATGTGCCATGTAGGTATAGACTCTGGACCCGTTCACATTGCTTCCGCTTTAGATATTCCTACTGTCAGTATATACGCTCATACTTATGCTGCCTCTTGTAAACCTTTGTGGAACGAAGGAAAAGCCTCAATAATTGAATCGGATAGAGGCGGCAAGAAGCCCTCTTTTTCAAATTACGAAGACCCCAAGATGATTAATCTTATTAATCCAGAGGAGATTGCTAATGAGTGCTTTAAAAGATTGAATTATAATAAGTATAAAACACAAGAAACTGTATTTATAGGAGAAGAATATACCAATAAGATAATTGACATAATCCCATCTTCAATGCCTACAAGACCGTCTATAGACGGCGCAGAGGTAAGAATTAGAATGGATATTGTTCACAACGAACAAAATATGTCCAACCTTTTAAAATTGGCTACTAGACCTTGTGAGATTATTACTACCAAAGAAATAAATACACAAGCACTTGAATTTTTTAAATCAAAAATTTCAAAAGTAGTTTATTTTGCCGAAGAGTTTTCTGACTCTTTCTTAGAGTATCTTAGAGTCTCAGGAATACAGTTTGAATTAAACTGTCTCTCTAAAGAAAAGCTATCAGAACAAAGAAATAAATTTTTTAATTATGACATTGTATATTTAAATCCAGAAGAAGAGGCCGAGAAACTAAGAGATAGGGAGTTAAAACTTTTACAAGAAAAAGCTAAGGTTAGTTCTGGAAAATATTATTTAGTAGGAGATCAAATTTGTATGACTTTAGGCAATGATCATAATGAGTTAAAGTTTTGGCTAGATGCGCCTCACTTTAGAATTTACTTACCTAAAGACGTTGAGGAAAGAAAATTAACAGGAATGGGATAAGTAAAATTGAAATTTAAAATAGCACAGATGCTCATAGATTATTATGACATAGAAGAGGAAGAGGCTATGTTAATGGCTCAAGATATTTTAAAACTTATAAAAGAAGAAGTATGAGTAAGATTTACCTTTGTGGAATAACAAACCCAAACGAATATAAAAATATTGAACAATTAACTGATCCAATTTGGGAACATATTGATGGGTTGATATTTGGATATGATTCTAATTTTTCTGCTTCGTTTTTGACTAATCATAAAAATGATGCATGTTTCAATTTGCTTGAAGAAAGAAGTGGTGAAGGCGCTATCATTACAAGACCTTGGACAAATGATCACGATCTTCAAATGAATACGTTTCTTCGCGAAGGTCCGATGAAAGCTGGCGATTGGTTCGTTATAAGAGATTCTTTAGAGAGATTTAATCCAGAATGGGCAAAAGAGCTTCCAAATATACTCCGTTCTTTTGAAATGCAAGGAATTCGATCTATATACAATTATGGAAAAGGTTTTGCTTTCAAGTGGAACGATTCTATGGTTTTTCATAGTTCACCTCACTGGGGGATTCAAGGCGCACAAATGAACGCAATTGATTTAAAAGATACATATAATCAAGATAAAAAAGAACACACATGGAGGATACGCAATGGAGAAGAGGGCGGTAGACCTATTGACCATAAAATAGACCATGAAGCTAAATATGTTTGGTGCTATGGTAGGTCGAATCATCTTATGTTAGGTCTTGAAGACTCTATTCAAGAATACGAAAGAGCAGAATTAATAAGATTGCATGTTCGTGATGTTGCACTAACAAGAGGATTCGAATATACGCTCTCTTCTCTAAAAGATTTTATGTTATGGTGCGAAGAAACAGATTTAGATAATTTTAAAGCTTGGATTAATAGTCACAAGGTTTGGAAAAATTTTTATCGTTATAGAGTAAATAAGACTGAAACATTTGAAGAAATACAAAGGACAGAGGATACTTGGCGTTATGAGTGAGATATCTGTTAGTGAAAGAATTAAATTCTATATTGGCAAGGCTTGGACAAACCAAGAGCCTCCAAATATTCATTTTTCACTTTTTGATAATCCATTTAAAATTGATGAGCAAAGCCCTTCGCGTTTTCATTACGACGAAGATATTGTTCGCTATTATCAACTATCTGAAAACAAAAGTCTTTGGTTCTGCTGCGGTGATCAACCATATATAGGAACAAATTATCCAGTTTTGGTAAAAACAAGGGACACATTCAATAAACAGTCTACAGGAATCATTGCGAACTTAAACAAAAAGCGTCACTGGACGATGCACCCTTCTTCTGATATAATTTGGGAAGATAAAAAAAGCAATGTATTTTGGAGAGGTGCTGATACAGGTCACAACATGCACTTTAATGAACGCATTAATTTTGTTGAAAAGTATTTTAATGTTTACGATGTAGCGTTTTCAGATTATTCACAAAATATAAAAACACATAGCCCTTTGTATAAAAAAGAATGGTTAAAAGGCTTTTCTGGAGTTACTGAATTTCTTGAATATAAATATTTACCAGTAATTGACGGAAATGATAAGTCAAGTAGTCTGAATTGGATTCTCGCTTCAAACTCAGTTCCAATTATGCCATCTCCAAGATATCATTCGTGGCTTTGCGAACATCTTTTGCAACCATATACTCACTATGTGCCTGTTAAAAGAGACTTTTCAAATCTTGGCAAAGTGCTAGATTGGTGCTTGAATAACGATTCAAAGTGTAAAGAGATTGCTAAAAACGGCAAAAACTTTATGATGAATTTCTCAGATAAAGATCAAGAGTCTTACATAGAAAAAGAAATAATTAATAGAATAGAAGAATTTCAAAAAAATAATAATTGGGCAGAGGTTACTAAAAAAGGAAAAATTACAGGAGTCACAGGACAAGATGATGTTTTTCCAGCATACGAACAAACAAGATAATATTTCTTCAAATTATCCTGTTGACAGATTGGGTGAACCCAACTATAATGGTCGAAAAGATTACATATTAGATTGGTGGAAATGAAGAAAGTTTTGATTACAGGGGTAACAGGTCAAGATGGTTCGTTGATGGCAGACTATCTTTTGAATAATACTGATAATATAGTTGTTGGCGGCATTCGACGCTTGAGCGTTAAGAATCATAAGAATATCGAACATCTTGCAGATAATGATAGATTCAAACTTATTGACCTTGATGTAGCAGATCAAATTAACGTAGAAAACGTTATACAAGAAGAAAAGCCTGATTATTTTATTAACTTCGCTGCAAATTCTTTTGTAGGTAATAGTTGGGATATGCCAGTTAATCATATGATGACTAACGCTATGGCTGTATTATATCAGTTAGATGCAATTAGAAAGTATGTGCCTGATTGCAGATATTACAACGCTGGATCTAGTGAGCAATTTGGTGATGTAGATTACTCGCCTCAAGATATAGAACATCCATTCAAACCCCGTTCTCCATATGGGGTTTCTAAATGCGCGGCTCATCATTTGATAAAAGTCTGGAGGGAGAGTTACAATATTTATGCGGTTCAAGGCATACTTTTTAATCACGAAGGAGTTCGTCGTGGAGAAGAGTTTGTAACCCGTAAAATATCCAAAGCTGTAGCAGACATATCTAAAGCTTTAGAAAAGGGATATCCAATCAAAAGATTAGAGCTTGGAAATCTCGATGCAAAACGGGATTGGTCTGATGCAGAGGATTTTATGGACGGTGTTTGGAAAATGTTAAATCAGAACCAAACAAACGGTTTGCCAAAGGATTATGTTTTGGCCTCTGGACAAACAAATACTATTCGATCTTTCGTAGAAGAAGCTTTTTGGGCTGCGGGTATAAAATATTGTTCTTGGCGTGGAGAAGGTATTGAGGAAACTTATTGTCTTACTAAAGACGATGGTGAAGAAATGATTGTGGTCAGCATAAATCCAAAATTTTACAGACCAGCAGAGGTAGAATTACTACTTGGAAATTCTATGCCAGCAAGAAAAGAATTAGATTGGCAACCAAAAACACACTTTAAAAATTTAGTTCGTAAAATGGTAGAAAGCGATCTAAATGGCTAAAGAACCTACGTATTTCCAAGAGAGAAGAGACTTCATTGCCCGTATGCTTGCGGAGCAACCCAAGGGCGCATACGCTAGGGAGATGAAGTTTACAAAAGAAATCTTTTCTTCTTACAATATTGATTTTCTCAAAGTGGTTTCACCGCCTTTTGAGCTTAATTCTTTGGCTTATTTGATAAGTCAGGATGGAAAGAAATATCTTTCATTACAAGAGAAGATTTGGCTTTACAAGCCAGAAAAACACCTTATAATAGAGCAAGAGGATAAAGTTGGGGAAGATTGGAACGGTAAAAGAAAGAAAGGATTCAGAGAGTTTTTAAATGAGTAAGGTAAAAGAAGCAGAAGTTGGCCTATCTAAAGATCAGGAGTTTACAGAAAAGTATTTTAATTCTAACAAAGAATTACATACAAACTTTGAAGAGTTTAGAGGCGACTATAAAATTTCAACAGGTTCTAAGATTTTTGATCTAGCTGTTGATGGTGGACTGCAATCTGGATTGGTTCGTTTTGTAGGCCCAACAGAAGGGGGTAAAACATCTGAGGCTCTTGAGATTCAAGCAAATTATCTTGAATCTTTGGAAAACTCCAAAGGTATATTTGTCTTGGCAGAAGGGCGGCTTTCAGATAAGATGAAAGAAAGGAGTCGATCAACATTCGTTTATCATCCGAAAGATTGGGTAAACGGAACAGTTTTGGTTTTTGAGTGCAATATTTATGAAACTGTTTTTGATTGGCTGCGTGAGTTAGTTACCAAACATTCTGATAAGACTCGCTATTGTATTATCATTGACAGCATGGATGGGCTTCTACCAGAAGCAGCTTTAAAAAAGTCAACTTCAGATGCAGCTAAGATTGCTGCCGGTGCAGTTATGACGGGCGACTTTCTTAGAAGGACAAATGGTTACATGGCTAAACGTGGACACTTGTGCATTATGATGGGACAAGTTCGTGCTGAGATCAAAGGCCAATATGAAGCTAAAGATAAAAACAAATTAGGGGGAGCGTCTGGAGGTAATGCTGCGGTTCACTATCCAGATTGGGTTTTTGAATTTCAGCGACCAAGACCTACAGAAAAAATTCTGCCCAAAGGAGCGGGAGAAGGCGAGTTGACTCTTGCTAAAAAACCGATAGGCCAATTAGCAAAAGTAAAAATCTGGAAGTCAACAAATGAAACTTCTATGATTGTGATCCAGTATCCTGTTAAGTTTGGAAGAGTAGGGAGGTCTTCAGTATGGGTGGAGAGGGAAATCGTAGACCTACTTCTTCAGTGGGGGTTCTTTGAAAAGAAAGGTTCTTGGTTTTCTTCTAGTGAAGAGTTAACTAAGAGTTTAGAACTAGAGGAACCGATAAAGCTTCAAGGCATTGAATCTATTTATGAGCTTTTAGAGAAGGACTCAGAGCTAACAGATAAGCTCAATGAGTTCTGCGACAATAACATTTTAAATGTATGACTTTTAAAAGCTTGGCTGGTCGAGAGGTTAAAGTCAAAAAAAGTTATGTCTATAAAATAGATTGGCAAGGCAAATCTCTTTCAAAACTACAGAGGTCTGTAAAGAAAGAGCTTGCAAAATATTGGGAAGCTGATATAGTTTATGAAGAGTTTCCTGTAGCTGGCACAAGATTGAATTTTGATTTTTATAATGCTACAAAAAATATTGTATTAGAGGTGGATGGACACCAGCATTATAGATATAATAAATTCTTTCATGGTCAAAACAGGTTCAACTTTTTGCAGCAACTCAAAAGAGATAACGATAAAGAAAAATTTTGTGACCTTAACGGGATCAAATTACATAGGGTAAGAGAGGGAGAAGACTACAAACAGGTCTTGTCTGAATTAGATTTATGAAAGACGATATTGATAATATCCAGAATGAAGCAAACACTATTCCAGAGGTGCAGCTTACAAAATTGTTCGACAGAACAGGAAGCAATTATGGAGGCAACAAAGGCTTTATTCTTTTTTATATCAATGAACAAGGCAACCCATTTGCAGTTATGAAGTTTGAAAATAATGCTGTAAGATTCGCCTTGGAAAAATCAGTTGATATGTTTAAACTTTCTATGGAACAATCAGAGTGGATGGGTAGTATTGGAATTGACGTTGACGAGGAAGGAGACTCTAACAAATGATAAAAAGTTTTGAATTAGAAAAGAAAGTAATCTCTGGCATATTGCAGCATCAAGAGGTTTGGGGTCAGGTTTCTAACATTTTAACTGACGAGGACTTTTATTTTGAGGACTCAAAAGTAAACGTTACCATTTTTAGAATGCTTAAATCTGCACTAGACAATGCAGAATCTATTGACGAAACGATTTTAATTTATCGTGTCAAACAGTTAGGGATGACCTTTCCTGACTCCATTGACATCACTGATTACATCCAGAATCTTACCTTTATGAAGGTAACAGCAGATAACTTTTTATCTTCTGTCAGAGAGTTGAAGAAAGTATCCATTAGGAGAGAGGGTTTCAATATCGCTGAAAAACTTCAGAAATATGTAAAGAAAGCAGACCCATCAATGCCATACAATCAACTGGTTGACGGTATGGATAAAATTTACAACGATGGAGTATCAGCTTTTGAAATGGGTGATGAAAAGCTTGTCAATCTAGCCGACATTGCAGAAGAGATTGTCGAGGACAGGGGAGACAATCCTCCAGAAGAAGTCGGTCTTATGGGACCATATCAGACACTAAATAAAATTTACGGGTCTTTGGTCAGAGCGGGAAATATTACCTGTGTAGCAGCAAGGGCGAAAGTTGGAAAAACATCTCTGTTGATAGATATGTTATTGAAAATCTCATATGAACATGGAGTTCCGATTTTGCACTTCGACAATGGAGAGATGAGCGAAGAAGAGCTTGTTTTCCGCATGGTTTCTGGAGCTTCTGGAATCCCTGTTCATTTACTTGAAAGCGGCAAGTGGAGGCATACCGCTTATAGAGATTGGACAGCACAAGAAGTCGTAGAGCGGGTTCGCAATGTTTGGGATAAAATGAAGAAGATCAAAATTCTTTACCACAATGTTGCCGGTATGAGTTCCGACGAAATGTGTTCGCTTCTCAAGAGATATTACTACAGTGATGTGGGCAGGGGTAATCCTTTAATCTTTTCTTTTGATTACTTGAAAACAGATTTTGGAAATCTTGATAAAGGTGCTGGTTGGGCTTTTGTGGGTAAGACTCTGCATGATTTCAAACAGCTTATTAGTAGAGAATTAAAATTCGATGGCAATCCTTGTGTTGCTATGGTGACTTCTGTTCAAACAAACAGATTAGGGATCACAAATAATAGGGACTCTGATTCTATTGTTGAAGATGAATCTGTCATTGGATTGTCAGACAACATTATTCAGTTTGTCTCTCATCTTTTCCTTCTTAGAAAGAAAACAATAGATGAAAGGGTGACAGAAGGCGACCACTTTGGCACTCATAAACTAATTTGCTTGGCTGCTAGACACTTGGGAGAGGATGCCTTTGGACACTTAGAGCCTGTGGAAGATATAGAAGGTAATAACAGAAATAACTTTGTGAACTTAGAGTTTTCTAACTTCAATGTAGAGGACAGGGGCGATCTAAGAGATATTGTCAGAAATGCGAGGGGCGAAGACATCTCTGTAAATGACGAAGCACAAGACAACGGATTGCCAGAAGGTTTTGATTAGAATTTTAATTTATGATTGATAGAGCTTCTATTTTAAGAGAAATAGGATACAACCTTGAAGATAGAGGCACTTATTGGCAAACCAGTGCAATCTTTAGGGATGGAGATAATAAAACCGCTCTAAGGATTTACAAAGACTCTGGAGTATGGAGCGATTTTGTAGAAGGCAACAAGCCTTTGCCATTTGAAATACTGCTTAAAAAAACTTTAAATACAAATGATGTCTCTAAATATTTAAGTGGCTCTACTTCATTCACAACAAATAACAAAAAGGAATTTTTGAAAGAAGAAAAAACATTCCCAAACTCAAGTCTGCAAAAACTCTTGCCAGATTACTCTTTTTATACAAAAAGAGGTATTTCCGTCGATGTTCTAAAAGAATATAAATCAGGTCTTGCAAGTAGCGGGAAGTTTTATCAGAGGGTCGTTTTTCCCATCCACAGAGAAGATGGGCGTATTCATGGGTTTTCCGGTAGATTGGGTTACGAAGCACCAGAGGACGATGCTAGACCAAAGTGGCTTCATTATGGCAAAAGTGCAGATTGGTTCTACCCTTTCTTTTCTTTAGAAGGCGTTGCAGATCAAATCATAAAGGATGATTCAATTTTCGTCATCGAAAGCATTGGTGATTCTTTGGCTATGACCCAAGAGGGCATGAGAAACCATATGGTCGCTTTCACAAATGTTCTAAATACAAGACAAGTATCCCGTCTAGCGACTTTAAATACTAATATTATATTAGCGTTCAATAACGACGAGGGACAAAACAGGGGCTTTGATGGAGCTTTGTCTTCATGCTTGAAGCTCATGGATCAAGTAGATTTGGAGAAAATTTGGTTCTACCCACCTCCAGCAGAAGATTTTGGAGAAATAATTAAAAATGGCGGTAATTTAACAGAATACAAAGAAAACTTGAATTTAAATTCAGATTTTCACAAAGATTGCATAAAGAGGTTGATAGATTATGCGCCTAACGCTAAGATACCTAAAGTCTTACGCGCTAAAGTTCCTAAATTGAAAGAACAATGGAATTTTTTGTATCAATGAAGGAGTTTTTATGAGTAAACCTATTAAGGCTTTATCTGCAAGTAGAATAAAAACTTTGGATTCGTGTAGTTGGATTTATTGGTGCAACTATCATTTAAAACTTCCAGATCAGCAGAACAGCGGGTCTATCATGGGAAGTGCGCTGCACAATGTTTATGAGTGTTTGGGCAACCCTAGACACAAAAAGTTATATAAGCAGTTAGTAAAGGGGCAATGTATGGAATCATGCCCCGTTGTGCATAGATACCTTTCTTCTTATATTACAAGCAGAGGCTTAACATTAGAAGAGTTCGGCCCAATCTTGGACAAGATGTTGATTGAAGGAATCAACTATGACTTTTTCGGAGAGCAAAAATTAAACGCAAAGCCAAGCGAATCTTTTTCTGAAATAGATTTCAATATTGAAAAAGTAGAAGGAGATATCTCTTATCGAATCAGAGGCTTTATTGACAAATTGTTCTTGTTCAAAGACAAGAAAGAGTCAATTATTCGTGACTTCAAAAGCTCTAAAAGAAAATTTGAGGGTAAAGAGTTTATTGATAATGTTCAAGACTTGATGTATAGACTTGCTCAGTGGCATTTGTATCCAGAATATCTGGTCAAGAGAATGGAGTTTGTGTTTATGCAATACGACTGTTCGGGCGAGGAATACGGTAGGACAGAAGAAGAGGAGAAGAAAAGGTTAAAAGAAAAAGGAAGCTCTCTTGATATTGATTACAGCGATGCTGGTGTGATTATTACGCCAGATGTATCGGCGGCAGAGCTAAAGGGCTTCGAATATTACCTTACTGACGTTCAAAGGGTCGTTGATAATTTTAATGAAGATTTAGCAAGGGACAACTTTGCAAAAGACAAAGGCTACCCCGACAAATATTACGGGTTCTCAGGTCAACTTATCTGTGGTAGAGCAGATTCGCCTACACATAAGAAAAAAGATGGTTCTATTATGTGGGGTTGTCAGTATAAATTTGCCAAATTTTATTGGGTTCTCTTAGACAAAGATAATTGTGTTGTGAAAACCGCAAACATCAAAAGAGAATTACCCAAACCGTTGAAAGGGCAGAAGGTAGAAAGGCGACTGTATGAAGGATGCCCACGTTATAATTTCTTAGATTACAACAAAAATTTTATTAGCAAAGCACAAAACAAAGGCTTCGAAGTAGAAGCAAAGAAACCACTTGACCATACAGAGGATTTGTGGTAGTATCCCCTAAATGATCCCTTTATTTAAATCACATTTTTCAATGGACGGGCGTTCAAGTTTATCTATAGAAGACATTTTCGAGATTGGTGAAGATTTAGATGAAATCGTTCTTGTAGAAGATACTATGGCTGGTTTTAGAAAAGCCAAGCAAAAGTCTCTTGAATTAGAGAAGCCATTGCGCTTCGGGCTGAGAATAGAAAGCAAATTATGCGGAGACTCTAGCAAGCTCGTCTTCTTCGCAAAGAATAATCAAGGCATTGATACTTTACGAAGAATTTACACAAATGCTTTTACAGGAGAAGACAAAGTATTCAAGATTGGAGAAGTTCGTTTAGATGGAGTCCAAGTTGCAGTTCCTTTCTATGACTCGTTTATACATAGGAGCTTACATAATTTTGGTGATTTTGGCCTAAATTTACCTGATGATACTGTTTTCTTTGAAGAAAATAATAAACATCCCTTTGACTATCAAATTTCAAAGGCTATAAAAAAATGGACAGATAAAGCTGTGCCAGTAAAGTCTATCCTTTACAAAAATAAGGACGATTTCTCTTCTTTTCAGTGGTATAAGTCTGTCTGCAACAGAAGGCAAGGTAAGGCTCCAGAATTTCACAATCCTAATCTAGAAGATTTTTGTAGTGATGAATTTTGTTGGGAAAGTTATCAAAAACAAAATAAGATATGCTAAAGTTTGATCAACTGTATTTTCTTTTCGATACCGAAACTGAAGGATTAAATCACAAGTCTTCACGACCTTGGGAAGTATCTTTTGTCATCGGTAAGGGTAATTACATAGTCGAGAAAAAACAGATTTACATTGATTGGCCTGACTTGGAGTTATCTAGCAAGATCAAAAAACTTACCGGCTTCGATCAAAGTAAATACGATAGAGAAAAAATCCCCCCAAAAGAAGCTTTTGAAATACTTAAAAAGTATTTATATAATAAAAAGTATATGATAGTAGGCCAAAACATCATAGGGTTTGATGTATATATTCTTGCTATTCTTTCTGAGCTATGTGGAGAACCAATAACCGATTTTTCTTTTATGGATAGACTGCTTGACACTCGTTGTCTTTCCACCGCTCACAAAGAAGGCTTGGAGAAACCTAGAAATGGAGACTTGCTTAGTTGGCAATATAAGTTAAGAAACGATAGAACTCTAAAAGCCAAAGTTAGCCAAGGGGTTATGTTAAAATATTTTGGTATTGAACACGATCCTACCAAGCTCCATGATGGACTCTATGATAGCGAAAAATGTTGGGAGTTGTTTAAGTGTCTTAGAAAAGCCTTAGAATTATAAATACATGTTTGATGATTTTAAAATATACGATGATTGTGAACCCGCTGGTCTTGAGCTTCCCACGATCCAGCTAGAACCAGATTTGCTTTCCGATCTACAACTTACAAAAGAATGTGGATCAAAAGAAGTCTTGTCAGCTTTGTCAGAAAAAGGTTTTAACGATAGAGGGATCAGCGACCTCCCCAATAAACAGGAATATAGGGATAGACTTGAGTATGAGCTAAATACTTTTGAAGAGCTTGGCTTTACAGATTACATTCTTTTGAATTGGGAGGTTATTGGAAGAGCTAGAGAAAGCGGATACCCCGTGGGCGACGGGCGTGGCAGTGGAGCCGGTAGCCTTGTTCTTTTTCTTTTGGGCGTAACCAACCAAGATCCAATAGAACACAATCTATTCTTTGAAAGATTTGTTTCTAAAAACAGAGCTAAAAAAATTACAGATAAACACGGCAAAGAGTTTCTTGTTGGCTCTCTGGCTCCAGACGTTGATTCAGATATTTCTCACGACACTAGAGGCAAAGTTGTCGAGTTTATTGAAAAAAAACACAAGGGTCGAACTTCTAAAATCCTTACATTCAATACTTTTTCATCTAAGCTCTGTATCAAAGAAGCGGCAAAATATTTTTATTCTATTGACGAAGAAGAGGCTACTAAGATTAGTGATATGATACCAAAAGAACATGGTATTGTCATGTCTCTAAAAAAAGCCCGTGAAGAAAGCGAGCCTTTTGACAATTGGTGTTCAGATCATCCGAAGGCTATCAAAGCTGCATTGAAGATAGAAGGCTTAAATAAAAACACAGGTGTTCACCCATCTGGCATAGCAATTTGTTCGCAAGCGATTGATAATGTTGTCCCATTGCAAAGAACTAAGGATGGCGATCTTGTTTCTGGCTACGACATGAATGATGTAGCCGACTTGATGGTTAAGTTTGATATCTTAGGCTTGAGAACTTTATCTATTGCCGATAGAACTTGTAAGAAAATAGGTATTAGCTTTGACGATATTGATCCTAACGACCCATTTATTTATCAAGTATTGCAAGATTTCAATCATCCTTGTGGACTGTTTCAAATCTCTGCTGACACAAACTTTGAAGTAGCAAGAAAAGTTAAGCCAATGAATCTGCAAGAGTTGTCAGATGTTGTGGCGTTAGCGCGACCGGCTGCATTGCAATTTGTAGATGATTACATCCAACAAAAACTCTTACCAGAGAAGCTTGGTTATAATGACCAACTAGATGAAATTTTAGCTTCGTCAAAAAATGTTATGCTCTACCAAGAGCAGACAATGAAAGCCTGTCACGAAGTTTTTGGGATGAGCTTGGATGATGCAGAAACGCTAAGACGCGACATTGGTAAAAAGAAAGTAGAAGAAATACCGAAGTGGCAGAACAGAATTTTTGAAGCCGCAGAGAAAAATGGAATCAGCGAAGAGGCCGCACAATACTTTTGGGACGTTGTTGAAGCGGGTGCTTCATATCAGTTCAACCTATCTCACAGTATTTGTTATGGCGCACTCGCAGCCAAGACTGTTTGGTTAAAATACAAATATCCTCAAGAATTCTTTACGTCTATTCTAGAAATTTCTGAATTTGAACAAGACCCGCTGGAAGTGGTTGCAGAAGTTAACAGGGAACTTCCTTCTTTTAATATTAGATTACTGCCGCCCAACTTAGAGCAGTCTTCTATCGACTTTACGATTGAAGATGGGAATATTCGTTATGGTCTTAAATCAATAAAAGGCGTTTCTGATAATACCAAAAAAGCATTGGAAGAATTTGTAACTTTAGAACCTAAGAACAAATACGATGTATTCGCTTACGCAAGGCAGTGTGGGATTAACATAGGTGTTCTTAGCTCTTTAATCTACGCTGGCGCTTTAGGAGATGACAACAGGGCTAAGAAAGCTTTAGAGGCACAAGCATATAATAAGCTAACAGAAGCGCAGCAGAGGAACTTGTATAAGCTAGGCGAAAAGTATAAGTATGATCTGCTCTTTTCTATTAAAGATGTAGTAGAAAAAGAAACAAAGGGCGACAATAATCGTGTGATAATGTCGCAAAAGAACTTCGATAACTTCAAGAAAAAGTTTGAGCCTTACAAAGAGCTTTACATTTTAAATAGGAAACAAGGTAGGCTTTCTTTGTGGTGGTTTGAAAAAGAATTGTTAGGTTATAGCTTTTCATTCAACCTAATAGATTGTTTTAATCAGTCTGGTGACTTGATTAACGTAGAAGAGTTTAAGAGTGAAACTCCAGATAGTTGGCGTATGGTTTGTCAGGTAGACGATTTTTTTATTAAAATCAGCCAAAATGGTAATAGATACATGAGGATGTCTTTATCCGACGATAGCGCAAAGGTTGATATGATTTTTTGTGACTCTCCTAGAGAAGAAAAGTTGACAAACTTCTTAAATCAGCATAAAATAGATAAGAAGGATATTGTTGTGATCCAAGGTAGCGGGAAATGGATAAGTAGAATAAACCCTATTGATGCCAAAGTCTATACAAAGACACGACAGCTAAAAGGATAGTATGCAGAACTCAAAAGACTTAGATCATGTTCTAAATCGTTGCTCAGAAAGAGCTAAAGTTTTGAATAGACCATATGTTTGTCTAGACATACTTTTCAATGAATTAATAAATAGCAGATGTGCTTCTGTTGAATCTATTTTTCGGGCCTTGGGCTTGGACGTTTTGGAGATAGCTTTAGTTTCTGTATTGTATTGTGCAGAGAAGAAGACTTCCAAAAACCCTTCTGGAAAATTTAACAGTGACTGTAAAGATTTGTTTGACCGTATGGAAGAACTTAGGGTCGAATTAGAGCAAGAAGATAATACTCCAGAATTACTTTTATTAGCTTTTTTCTGTTTCGACAAAAAAAGCAATGTCATTAAATTCTTCGAAGAAGCTGGATTAAATTTCGAGACAGCAAGATCGCAAACACAGTCTTTCATAACGGATTGTCCATTTATAAAAACAAACTTTTTTGATCATAAAGAGCTTTCTGATTTAGAGATAGAAGAAAGCGAGGAAGAAAAAGAAGAAAAAAGTATTCTCGATCCGCTGAAGCCTAATCCGATTTTGGATAAAGTGGCAACTAATTTAAATCAAAAGGCTTTCGTAGGAGAGTTTGATTCTTTGATACCGTTTGAGGAAAAAATCAATGAGGTCATAGTGACTTTATGTAGACAGAAAAAACCTAATGCAATTCTTGTAGGTGCTGCTGGTGGAGGTAAAACCAGCATTGTAGAATCTCTGGCGAAACAGATTATGGACAAAGAGGTTCCAGAGATATTAGAAGATATGGTTATCTTTGAGCTACAATTGTCTAGTATTGTTGCAGGGACAAAATACAGGGGAGAATTTGAAGGAAAACTAGAAGCTTTCTTAAAAGAAGTTACAAAGTATGACAACGTAATTATTTTTATTGATGAGATACATACTTTAGTTGGTGCTGGTGGAACTGGAACACAAAACGATCTAGATGCGTCTAATATTCTAAAGCCGATGCTGGCAAGAGGTGATATTAAATGCATTGGTGCTACCACCCATTACGAATATGAACAAAAAATCAAAACTGATCCAGCTTTGGACAGGCGTTTTGAGAAAGTTGTTGTGGTTCCACCTACAAGATCAAGGGTAGAGAAAATTCTTCCTGATTTGATATCTTTTTACACAAAATTTCACAAGGTAAAATATACAGATATTTTTACTACAAAAGTTTTAGACTATTGCGATAAGTTTTTACCTAACAGGGTATATCCTGATAAGCTGATTGATGCTTTAGATCATTGTGCGGCATCTGCTAAAATAAAAGGTGCAAAATCGGTATCACAGCCTGAGCTAAAAGCTTTTTTTGGCAAGAAGCGCGGTATCATTTCAGATACAGACACTATCAATGACTTGATCAAAGATTTGAATGAAAATCTCATAGGTCACACTGAGGATTTTAAAACCTTTAAGAACTCGCTGCGTAGCCTATCGTCAAGACCGTCAGAATTCAAGAATGCACACCCACCATTCTTTCTTTTTTATGGTTCGGGCCAAACTGGAAAGACATCTTTGATTAATATTATAGAACAGTATGCGAAAGGGCAAGATGTAGCCACATTCAGAACCAATGGAAGAAACTTGACAGAAACTCAATGGGTGACTGGATTTCACGACAAGGCTTATTCTATTAGTCAAAATGTAGCATTATTGAATGTTTCCTTGGTTCTGATTGATGATTTCGACAAAGCTGCTGTAAAAGCGCAAGAAGCGGTGTTGCAAATCGCAAGAGAAAATGAAATCACAATGACTAATGGGGATACTGTTGATTTTTCCAATACTATCTTCATCTTAACGACAGGTCAAAAATCTAAACCCAAACATCTTGGCTTTAGTGAAGGCGGCGAAAATGAAGCTCTGCCAATTTTAGACGATGCCTTGAAAAATTTCTGCTTTGAACAAATTAATTTAAAGACCATTTCAAAGCGAGATTTGAAGACTTTGCTAACAAAAAGATTAAAAATATCCCCATTTATTAAGGATTTTGATAAAGTCAATGAAATAATCAAAGATAATTTTGATAAAAAAGATTTTATTCGTGTTTCTAAAAAAGAACTAGAAAAAATTATTTTTAAATAGATTACCGTGTAAAATCTGATACATGGTTTCAAAAAAAGAGGACAAAGGGCTAAAATCTTGGAAAGCTATTTTTCTCGCTATTTCACTCGCTATAATTTCTAGTGGAATTGTTCCCGCTTTTATAGGTTTTCTTACTAGGGTTTATGAAATAGAGAAAAGCGTAGAACCTGTATCTCATGTAAATCTTAGAACCACTTCTCTCATTTATAATTCAATGGTTGAAATGGAAAGTTCAGTTGGAGCAGATAGCGTTGTTTTGCTCAAAGCACACAATTCTGGTAGCCCAATTCCAAATAAATCTACTATTGTAGCAGAAGTTTTCGATGCCAACGAAACCTCTTCAGTCTTTGATCTTTGGCAGTCTCAGCCTTTAGACAGGCATTATGTGACTTTATTAGAAGACTTGTTAGCTTCTAAGAGAACATCAGTAGTAACAGAAGAGATCGAAGGCTCTTCAATACTCAAAAACATTTACTTGAGTTCTGAAATAATTAAATCAGATATTCGTTATCTTGGCGCAGATGAGGATAACATTTACTACTTATCCATTGGTTTTACCGAAGATACTGATTTCGATCCCAAATATGAAACTCTAACAAGGGCTGGAACAGAGAGAATAAAGGGATATATGAGAGACATGGGGGCATTCAAATGACCTTACTAAGCTGCATACTTATGGCGTTACTTAGCTTTGTGGCGGCGAGTCAAGCGATTGCAGAGACTTACAAAAGAGATTCTTTCTTTAAGATATTTTTAATATGGAACCTTGCTTGTTTGGTATCTGTTCTTATGTCTTTTAAAATATACCAGAGGGTAAACGAAGATCCAGCTACTATATTGGACGTAGGATCAGAGTCGTTGTTTCTGACGTTGGCAATTTCATATTTGTATCACACTATTCTAGACAACTTCTGTAAAGACACAAAAAAAGGGTGACGAATAACCGCCACCCTTTATTTTGTAACCTTCGTTTTATTATTTTTAAATTACTTAAAACGTAGAGTTTTGCCTCCAACTGACAGAGAGCCAATCGACGCTTTCGCAAATTTGCGGTGAACCCTTGCGTTTCGATCAAGGACGGTAATATACTCGTTAGAGCAGCTTACAAGTTGAGCGTTGATAGTCTCTCCCTGCTTTGTGACGAGTCCGAAGAATCGGCCCTTCAGATTTGACAGACTATTGTCTAGACGTTTATTTGATGTAGTATTCATACGGGATGATTATATCGTATTTGTATCAAAAATCAAGTAATTTTTTCTTAAAAAAAAGATCAATTTTCCGGTTGTAGTTCTCAAAAAATGTGTCATAATAGGTTAATGAGTGGAAATACCGCTAAACGAATTAGAAAGAAGGCAGGGCTAAATCGCCAATCAGAAAGCCCTGTCATAAGAAGGATTTATAGGCGTTTGAAAAAACAGTATAATAAACTTCCTTCAACAGAAAAAGCCAATTTTTTTAAAGTATGAGTGATACAAACGACTGGAAAGAAAGAGAGGCGGGAGCATTTTGGTCCCGCGAAAAGAACGGTGGCGAAAAATACCTTACGGGGTATGTTGAAGTCAACGGAGAAAGAGTCCAACTTGTTGCATTCCGCAATAAGTTCAAGCAAGATGGTGAGAATACTCCCGATCTTCGTGTTTATCTAGATAACCGCGATACGGAAGGCTCAAATTCATCGAGCGCAAAGAAGGTGCAAGAAGATCCACTTCCCATCTAATTCGGAAGGCGACCCCTTTTTCGGAGGGGGTCGCTTTAAAATATGAGTATTCTAAAGTTGATTCAAACTGTTTTAGGCTTAGTTACAGCCTACCTTGAGCTTAAAAATAGGTCACTTTCTTTTGATTTAGTTCGTGACTCTGAAAGCCGTCAAGACAACTTGATTCAACAAATTGAATATTTAAGAGAAAAAGCAACAGAGGAGTCTACTTCTAAAGCTGATTTTCTAAGGGGTAGACTACAAAGAGAAAAGAAATATTATGAAGAAATTCTGGTTAGTAATGCTGCTGATGATGGCGGCGACACTGGTGGCTTGTAAAACCAAGCAGCCTGATATTTTGAATCTAAATATTTATCAGCCTAGTATTTTAAAATTACAGGGCGGTAAATCTATCCAAACAGCTAATGGTATTTATACCCCGCAGCTAGATGAAATCTGGCACAGCGACAAGCGTTTTAGAGAATTAGAAAGAAGTTCCTATTAAAACAACTAAGTGTAATATTAGATATGACATGGTTAACTGAAAACTGGACAGATATTGTCAACGCAGTTACGGCTTTAGTAGCCGCTGCCGCAGCGGTAACAGCCCTTACACCATCGCCTAAAGACGATAATGTATTGAAGAAAATCCGTAACGTTCTTAACGTCATTGGTTTCAATGTTGGTAACGCCAAAAACCTAGAAGACTAATTTTAATTAAATAGTCCTTATACACAGAATCCGTTCGATTCTAAAGAATCGTGCGGATTTTTTTTGTATATAGGTGTAATTCTACATAAAATAAGATATGGCGGGTGGAGTTTACAATTTAGTCCTTGGAGCAGATGATATAAATGACGCTGTTTCTGGAGCCTTTCAAGCCCTTAGAAGCGATGAAGGATATACTGGTGATATTAATATTAATGGCACTGGCTCATTCGATCTTTTAAATACTCAGTTTTTAGCTGCGGCACAAAACATCAATGTTACTGGTCATTTAATAGTAAATGACAATATTACAGGGCTTGGAGAAGCGAACTTCAACGATTTTATTGCAACAGGAACCTCCTTATTGTCCAACGTGACAGGTAATGCAAATTTTGATCAAATAACTGCCACAGGATCTACAGACCTTGCTTCTTTAATTAACGGAGTTAATATTGTTGGTGATGTAAGTCATAGCGGAAACTATACGAATACTGGTGGATTTGGATTGATTGGCTCTGTTAATATCACTGGTAACACCAATATCACTGGTGACGCAAGTATTAACGGAACTTTATTTGTAAATGGAACTGCGATAACAGGGGAAAATAATTTAAACATTACAATTACGGGTAATGGAACGGGTGGTCTTAACTTTTTTGAAGAAGAATATCAAGAAATTTCATCCAGCCGAGGGGCATCTTTGATACATAGCACAGGGGTCGGAGTGGAAGGAACTGTTGCAAATCCAACCAGTATTGATTTTTCGATAAACGCAAAGGGTAATGGAGCATATGTCATTAACTCTCCCGATGTAGCAGGGCATAGAGCAGGGCTTGGGAATAAAGCCATTGATTTTCAACCAGAAAGAGATGATGGTGCATTAGTGCTTGAAAAAACTTATGCAACAAAGGGTATAACTGTAGGTTCAAACAATGTAAATTATTCAAAAGAAGGTGTTATAATAGGCAACAGAAATACACTTGATATTGGAGATGACGGTGGGGCTGGAGACTATAGCACCTATGATTTTATAGGTAATTTCATTGGAGGAAGGCAGAATCATGTTGAAAACGGAAACGAAGTAAATGTTATAGGGGCAAATAACACTGGAACTGCGTTCAACTCGGCTGGTGGGGTATCTGATAGTAGTATCGTTGGTAGGTATAACTTGATTAGTGGAATTTCTACCTGCTCTATTAGTAATACATTTATTGGTGGTAATAATAACCAAATAACTGGAGACTCTGCTACGATCTATAACTCTAGTGCAATTGGTCGCGAAAACACCGTATCAAGACATAACTCTACCGCCATTGGTTATGCAAATATTGTGTCCGGTCCTGATTCTACCGCTGTTGGTCGCGAAAATAACGTATCAGGCACTGACTCTGCCGCTGTTGGTCGCGAAAATAATGTGTCAAACACTGACAATATCGCTTTTGGTCATCGAAATACTGCGTCAGGCAGTCAATCTACCGCTATTGGTAGCGAAAATAATTCGTCAGGCAGTAAATCTACCGCTATTGGTGATGAAAATACTGCGTCAGGCAATAAATCTACCGCAATGGGAGTGGCTTCTTTAGCAAACAAATTTGGTCAAATATCTTTAAGCAATGGTAAATTTGATTCAATTGGAGACTCTCAAACATCAATATTTGTTTCTAGATGTTTAACAACCAATGATGTTGAAACAGAGGTCTTCTTAGATAATTCCAGCGAGAGGATTACTGTCGCCAATAATTCTGCAATCGCATTCGAAACTTTAATTGTAGCAACACAATCGTCAAGCTCAAATTCTGCTGGATATAAAATCTCAGGAGTTATTTCCAACAACGGAGGAACAACTGCTTTAGTGGGTTCTATAACAAAAAGTGTTTTAGGAGAAAGCGTTGCTACTTGGGACGCGACAGTTGAGGCAGACGATACGAATGATGCCCTTGTTATAAAGGTTACAGGAACGGCGGGAAATGATATTAGATGGGTCGCAACAACGACTACTTCTGAGGTTGTTTTTTAAGGTTATTTCTGTATAATTAGTTGATGAACTATGTTTTCTTGGGCGATTCGCCCACGTTAGAAACGGGCTTTGCCCGTGTTACTAAAAATATCATTCCCAATTTAAATCTTCCCAATAAACACTTTTGGGGCATAGGTTACAGGGGGTTGCCTCATAACTATGATTTTAATATTTATTCAGCAAATATAAATTCTAGTTGGCTCGCCCCTCAAAATACAGAAAGGTTTCAACAGTTCTTACTTGCACTTGAAGGGCCAATTGTGCTTTGGTGTATTCACGATGCATTTAGATTGGCGCAATTTAAAAGTGTGTTTGAGAAGGTAAAAGAAAAAAAAGAGCTTACCATTGTAGCTTATGTTCCGATTGATTCTTATCTTGATCAAAAAGACGAACAGTTTATTTCTACTGTAGACGTTCCAGTAGCGTATACAGAGTTTGGAGCAGAAAATATTAGAAAATTTACAGAGAAAGAGGTAAAAGTGATTCCGCATGGCAACGATCCAGATTTTAGAAAAATAGAGGGCTTTGATAGAAGCAATTATTTCCCGCACTTTCAACAAGGTATGAAGCTGATGGGCGTGGTTAATTCAAATTCGCAAAGAAAGAACCTTTTCCGTTCTTTGGAGATATTTAGAGAACTTATTATCAGAGATGATTCTTGGAGATTATATTTACATTGTGATCCGAATGGGTTTTTTAATTTAAAAAAGATTGCAGAAGAAATGGGTATTCAGCCGTTCATAATTTATGGCGACCCATATTTTCAGTCAGGCATCATTGGAGAGACGGGTTGCAGCAAAGAAGATTTGGTTAATATATATAACTGCTTTGATCTTTTTCTTTCCACATCTTACGGAGAAGGTTGGGGCTTGACCGCTACAGAGGCAGCAAGTTGCGGAGTTCCTTTGGCTCTTCACAGAACTACAGCACATGAGGAAATTTTCGATGACGATTCATGTATTTTCTTACCTTCTCGTAGCAAGGCTTACTACGATGATAAAATTGTAGGAGACTTAGACCCGATTGAATCAGCAGAAATAATTCACAGAGAGTTTCAAACGAGAGACTTAAAAAATCAAACAGAAAGAGCCAAAAAAATAGTCGATTCCTTTTCTTGGGATAAAATCAATGAAACTTGGGAAGATATACTTCTACAAGCGGGTGGTCTTAAAGTAACGACACCACATAAATATTTAGTTTCATCTGGTATGAGGGTTGGCTCTACGATGCTTGGAAGTTTAGTGGCAGACATTACAGGAAAACCAAACTCTGATTATATTTTTGTAGATAAACTTGGGTTAGATAATTTCTTTAGATATTTCCACGACCTGTCTGCTAATAAATGGTATAAAAGCCATTCTATCTTACCAAAAGAATTTAACAAGGTGTTGAGGAAATGTGATGGGTTGAAAATTTTAAATATTATTAGAAAGCCAGAAGATGCAATGGCTAGTAGATTTTATTTCGCATACAAACATTCTCCAGACAGGGGTTCTGATAGCGATATTTTAAGAGAAATAGAGAAATGGGGCGACGAGGGCAGAGAATTGTCAGAAAAAGATATTATTTTGCGCTCTATTGAAGAGAAAGGCGCTGTTCACAGGTGGTATGAAGAGCTAATAGCTTTTAGAGAAGAGGTGAATAATGAAAGGGTTATCACCCTAGACTATAACAAGTTGGTTTTTGGCGATGAAGAAGAAATAAGAAGACTTTTGGGCTTTTGTGGCTCATCAATCGACGTTGACTTAATCAAGAATTGGTTTGCTGCTAGTTTTGAAAAATCCCAAAGCGATGAGATCCGAAGCACTAACAGGTCTGGAGACTCTCTCTTCTTTAGAAAAGGAGCTAACTCAAACGGTTCTGACTTGTTTGATGAAAATATTATGGAAGAGCTAAAGAAAAGTGTAAATTTAGACAATGTTCATAGATAATAAAAAGTTTAACATTCTTAAAGTAAATAATTCTTTTCATATTGTAAATTCCTTAGAAAAGGAAGGGGAATATGCTTTAAACACCGGAGTAGTCTTTTCTTTTGAAGACGGAGGAGATCATCTTATTTCGGGAGAATTTGATAATCTTAAAGGTGGTCGTTATATAGGCATTGGTCATACCACCACTGGATTAAATCCTACTGGAGCAGCTTTATTTAAGTCTAAGCAAAGAGCAAAAAAAAAGAAAGATGAGGAAACTTTTTGGACTTGGATTGAATTGAGAGACGATGAAGATGAAATTTTTGGAATTCAAAGTGACATTTTAGCTACAAGACGAGGCACATTATTCTCTGATGATTATGATACTGTCGCAATAATCGAAGAATATGAAAATGAACTTGTATTAAAGATTGCTCATAACGAAAGCAAAGAATCAGATGCAAGAATTGTAAAAATTTTTGAAGGCGAGGGTTTTGAAGGAGAAGATGTATTAACTTATATAGAACCAGAAGATCGCGAGGCGACTCCCGAATTTAATGTCGAAAAACTTGATGACTACGAGCCATCAGAAGATAGTGTTACTTTGGCAATAATTGATAAACTAGAGTTTTTAATAACCGCACTCTGATAACCACAATCTAGAAGTATAGTAATGATCAGAAAACGAATGATAAGAAAAGGAGTGCCAGTCTATATAAGTGGACCGAACGCAATATCTTCAAGACAAGGTTCTACAGAAAATAGTGTTGTAAATGCTACCACCAGTGTATTGTCTACCGCTCCGACTGATAAGTTCGCTTTTGATAATAGAACTAAAAAGATTCCTAAAGGCGCAACTGAAGTTTTTTTACATATTAAACTAAAACCAATTTCCTCTAGAATAGAAAAAATAGACATTATTGGGTTGGAAGAATTAAATGAACAAAGAGAAATTTCTGACGATTTGTTAAACATCTATTTACCATTATGTAAAGAGGACGATACTGGAATATATTCAAGATCGGAAATAAAAACAAATTTTTTATTTCTTCCAGATAATTCAGATCGCGCGCTTTCTTTTTACTTTGACTCAGGTCAATTACATCATACGGCTTATATGGAAATAGTTACTAAGCGATCTGGATCTGAAGCCAAATATGATCAATCACTTAAAAAAAAGAACTTTATATCAGCTAAAGAAGGCGATTATTTATATTTGTTAGTAGAGGGAGATTTGTCTGGTGAGAAACCAGAAATAGAAGGAATTCCATTTGATAAAATATTCGAATTAAAAAAATTAGAGTTTTTGCTTACACAAAAACCCGATAGTGTTGAGCTTGGAGTGCATCAACATGAATATGATGACCTACCGCGAGAGGGATTTGAAGAAAGGAAAGGGTCATATCAAGCCGAGTTAAAAACAATATATCCATTGGGTTTTATAGAGAAAGGTAACTTTATTCATGCTAGGAAGCCTAGTAGTTTATCAATTTTTCCAAATCAATCAAGTTTTCGGTATTTTGCTCAACCGACAGACGATGATGATGGTTGTCCAGTTCCAAAATTCACAAATAGAGACGTTCATTTCATTTCAGTAAGGTAGACCGCATATGATCATAAGTTCAAATAAAGTAGCTTTTGTTAGAGAGCCTCCATTTACTGCTAGAATATCTAGCGATCAAGATGATTCAGACTCACGGGATGGATCAAGTGGAAGCGTTTCTTTTGCAAAAGGAAAAATATTTCAATGTTTCAATAACGGCTACGAAGGTGAACAAAAGTCTAATGATCTTGAAAGAAAGGCTTTTACTAGGGGCGCAGCTTATCACTTTCCAAAAAATATCTCAGAATCTTTTGAGTGGCAGTTGGGCGATAAATTTTATCTGCGAACTGATAGCGAAGGCGAAAGTAGTGAGATAATAAAAATGTCCGCTCTTGATGATGACCAACAAGAAGGAGATATATTGATTTGGGAGATACGTGATGAAGATGGAACTACAAAAAACAGACAATATCTATCTGACAATGTTTATTTACAAGACAGAGAACAATATAGACTAATCTCCTTTCATTCAACCTTGTTAGAAGAAAGTGAAGACGGGTCAAAACGTTTTCGTATGAACGGAGGATGGGTTAATGTATTTGACAAAGGACTTAGTAAATTTATCCCTTCTTTTGAATACAGATTAGAAAAAGATGAAGAACGTGTTTATTATGTGCAAATAGAGACTGAAATAACGGAAGAATCAAGATTAAATGAACTTTCAGACGAACAATTGGTATATATAAAAGAATACAAAGTCACTGATATAACGATAATACATAGAGAAGAGGAAATTACCGACGAAGAGAAAACGGCAAATGAACCATATATAGGCCAAAGTTGTGCGGTAGATATTAATTCGGCACAAGCTCGAAACTTTGACGAAGAAAGAAAAAAAGGTAAACACTGGTATAAAATACCAGACTCAGGAAATGTTGATGTAAAGTTTGAAAGTGTTGATGTCAATGGAGTCATTTTAGCGGCCACGGCAAGAAAAGTAAGGCTAGGCCCAGATAAAGACGATGATCTTATCACCACTAATTTTATTATAGGATCAAACCTTGGTGATGAAAAGCGGCCTAGTAATTGTGAATACCCTCCATCTCTTCCATTTGAAATTGAATTGCTTACAAGAGAAAAAGACGATGAGACGGGCGAAGTATCACAAGGCCCACCCGCTGTTATAACTGGAAGCATAAAGCATACAGGTCACGGAGTGTATGAAGAAAAAGAAATACCTGTCCCAAGTCTATTTTATCAGTTTGGTGCGGGAGGTATTATATTTTCACTAGCATCCCCCCCGTCTAACCCTTGTGGACAAGAACGATTTTTTATAACTAGACAAGAAACGCCAAGAACTTCATTTCTCACGATGAGAAGGGCTTAACTTTTTTTTAAAGATCCTATCGTAATTTTTTCTATACTTATCGCCCTTTACTTTTCTAGGCTTATCACCTTTTCCCGCGCTCATGCAGTCCATTCCCAATAAGTGCCAGAATCGTTAGTGTGGAGAGACGGGAAATATCCGTCCTCCCTCAAATCTGTATAAGCCTCATACAAAGCATTCTTATCTTCTTTAAGCTTCTCTTCGCTCAAATAAGCCCTGCAAATCCACGTAGGGTTCTCTGCATACTGGCTCTCATCAGAGCATCTAGAAACGCTCACACAACGAACAGAGCTATACTCTGCCATTTTGTTCTCTAGATTTTTTTCTACAATCTTTTCTTCAATCAATTCCATCTTATTATCTAAATTCTGAGCGGAAAAATCTCCACCTATCTGAGTCTACTTTTATTTCGTTAGAGTTTATCTTTTTTAATTTTTCTACAATTTCTTCAACTGAATTATAAAAATAAGAAGGCTTTAGTAAGCCTGTTAGCCACAAGGGGGCTTCTTTGATTCCACCTTCAATAGCAACAAATATAGGCTTCTTAGCCTGATTAGCTACAACTATTTCGTGAGTAGTGCCGTAAGTTGGGATCTTTGGATTAATTACACAAATAATGAAGTCTGATCTATCAACCATAGCCAAATCAAAAGCAATCACTTCCTTCATGTGGTCATGGACTTCTTTCAGATTTGATTCTCTTTGCGATTTTAAATACGCTTGTGTCTCAGGGTCTTCTTTGATCTGACTCTCAAAAGGTTTTTTGTAAGGATCAAAACAAGTAACCCCAAGAGGGCTTAGTTCTTTGGCGACTATCTCTCTCCATTTCGATCCGTCACCATATTCCATGTATCCTATCAAGTAGGATTTTGTTTTATCAAGCAAATTATTTTGCATAGTCCCAAGGATTGCCTTGCTGGTTATTGTTATACCAATCTATTATATACTTTTTTTCAAGTTTCAAAAGAGCCAATGCATATTCAGTAGAGCAAATAATAGAATATTTATCTCTGAATGCCATCTCCGCTTTGGAGAATGTAGAGCAACTTACCAAGAAGCTCAAGGAAAAAAGACAAAGTAGCTTTATCTTCATTTGCTTTGCCATAATGAGCTACTGAACATAACTATAATCACTATAGAACCTAAAAATAGTATTTCCCAAAAGAAAGGCATAACAAAAATAATTAAAATTAAATACTTTACTTAGAATCTTTGATAGGCCAAACTCCATAATGTCCGAAAAATGGGTCTAGTTCTGTATTTAAAACAGCTTCAAGATTATGTTTACTAAGTATTTTATTGATTCTTTCTAATTCAATCTGATTCGGCTGAACCACATCAACAATTTCAGACATCAATGCTTGTAGCTCTTCTTCTTTCATCTTTTAAATATAGTATATCCAATATACATTAACATTATAAGTAAAATTCCCATCCAATGAGGGGGAACAGGTGGCACTAATTTAAACCAGCCACAAGCTGCCCCTATCAAAAAAGCCAATATTAAAGTAATTACTTCTTTCAATCTCCTTTCTCCGATCTATAAGAATCTTCGTCAAAATGTTGGGTAGAAAATTCAATAATATCAGTATCCGTAATCGCTTGGATTTGATGATAAAGACCTACAGGTATATGAAAAATACCACCCTCTTCTAAAATAACATGAGAAGAATCTTTTATGTCAGCAGATTCGCCATAGCGAACAACGACGCTGCCCTTAGAGATAAAAAAGGTTTCTTCTTTTAACTTATGACAGTGATAAGAAAACTTCCTACCTTTTACCATGTGCAATACTTTTCCGCAATACTCTGGTTTATTCACCAGCCACTTCTCGTATCCCCAACCTTTAGGGACAAACGCATAGTCTTTTACGCCCAACGTTTTATGATTTACATCTTTCATTTGATATTTTCATAAGACTTAATAAAAACACTCGCATATTAATTTTAAATGATAAGTAATCAAAAGTCAACTTTTTTCTTGTTTTTTTTTGACATATCTATTATCATTTTAATATGAAGTTAACTAACTGGAAAATCTCTAAAGCTATTTCATTGTTACCAGAAGAAGATCGTAAGATGGTCAAGGAAGAAATGGCTAGTCCAGATGGTATTAGTTCAGAGAATATGTCTCGTATTCAAAAGATGGTAAACTCTCTTTCTACTAGTAAGGGAAAGAACAATGGTGCTTTTGGTAAGCGTGGATCAGATCGAAAATCCTTAGTTGCTTCTCGTAGAAAAGATTTTATTGAGAAACTGAAGAAGGCTCAAGAGGAATTTGAGTCAGAAAACAAGGACGTAGAAGAGTAAAAATTTGCAAGTTTTTTTTTGGATTAGGCCAAATATAGCGGGGCTTTTTTGTGTTTTGATGTGTAATAAAAGAAGACATGGAGAAGAATCGTAAGCTCAACAAGCCATTTAGGACTCCTAGTGGACCAAAAAAATTTGCTGTGTATGTAAAAGATCCAGATACTAATAATATCAAGATCGTGCGCTTTGGCGATCCAAATATGGAGATCAAGAGGGACGATCCTAAAAGAAGAAAAGCATTTAGGGATAGGCATAATTGCGATCAAAAGAAGGACAAGACTAAGCCTTCATACTGGTCATGTAAATTCTGGTCAGACAAAAGTGTTACTGAGCTTTTGAGCGGAGCTTCCAAAGTATATAATGTGGACTTAACCCAATGGGATGGAAGAACATTTTGGCCTAGAGAAGAAATCGAGCCAGCATTTGAAGGCGTTGAAGTGTCTGAGGCAGATGACTCACACGACTACCATCTAGAATTTACTTCTGAGATGATGTCTGAGCTACACAATAACGGCGAGTTAGAAGTAACTGTTCGCGAAGGCGGCAGGGACATGGTAATTAAATTTACTTACGATGCAAAGGCTTATTTTCACTACGACGAGGACGAAGCATATCATTGTGGAGATAAAGAAAGCAAAGCTGCCAAGATCAGCGCAAGAGTTGAAAAGTCTCTCAAAAAGAAAGTCAAAGAGCATAATGAAAAACATGGTGACAAAAAAGGAAAGCGCGTTACCTTGAGAATGCTTAAAGCTGTGTTTCGACGGGGCGTAGGTGCTTATAATACCAACCCTCAGAGCGTTCGACCAAACGTAAAAAGCTCTGATCAGTGGGCTATGGCGCGCGTTAATGTATTTCTGAAGGCTGTGAGAACCAACAAATTCAATTCTGGTAAGTTTGACACTGACCTTCTCCCCAAGGGACACCCCCTCAGTTCTAAGAAGTAATCAAAAAAGTCGCAAGTTTTTTTCGAAAATTTGCAAATAAGGACTCTGATTTTTTTTGCAACAAATTTTTTTTGTTGTTTAAAAGAAAATTTTAGTCTACCGACTTAATCGCACAATTATTTTTGTGTGTTAATAAAATTCATTTTTTATTCGCAAATGGCTTGACATTTAAATTCATACATGGTAAGATGTTGCCGTTATGATTGAAAATTATTTACCCGATATCATTGGGCAAGATAGTGTAAAACAGAAACTCGCCATGTATAAGCTCTCTTATCAGGGCGGCGACAAGCTTCCATTTCTACTCTTTACTGGTAGTAGGGGAAGCGGCAAAAGTAATCTTGCGCGTCAATTCCGCGAAACACTTGTAGACAAGAACGGAGACACACCTCCTATTCTTGAGGTCAACGCATCTGCTATTAGAAACGTCGATAGCTTCTACGATCAAATTTATAGCAAGTGGTATGAGCATAAGGCGACTCTGTTCATTGATGAATCTCATATGCTCATTGATAAGCTACAAGCAATCTTCTTAACAGCACTTGAAGTCAAAGATGATCCAGTGAGGAGAGTTACATTTGAACACAAGGAGATGGGACAACAAGAATTTGTTTTTGATTTTAGAAAAATGTCAATCATCTTCGCTACTACAAATCAAGAGAAGATGGAAGCTCCGCTTGTTAATCGCTTTGAAAAGATTGCTTTGCAACCTTACACAGAACACGAATTACTTCAAATCTTTTTGAAGAATATAGGAGAGGTAAGGTTCTCACCTGAGTCGTTAACAAAGATTCTTGATGTTTTCCGAACTTGTCCACGCGATGTTGTAAAGCTCGCTAATAACGTTGTTTCTTTTACAAAGGCAATCGGCAACAACTTTATCAACGAAGAAAAACTTGCTCGTTTTTGTAAAATGATGGGTCTTTACAAGTATGGTCTTTGCGAAGCGGAAATGCAAATCATTAAACTGCTTGGCGAAAGAGGAGCCTGTTCGTTGAACGCAATCGCGGCGGCGACAAGTTTCTCAAAGACAGTCGTTCAGCAAGACTATGAGTTCATGCTGCTGAATAAAGGTCTTATGGATATAGATGGCAAGCGAAGATTGACCAGTAAAGGCATGGAGTTGTTTGCTTCATCTTTCAAATAGTTTCTTCATAACAACTACTGACAGGTGAAATCGAAAGAAAGTAACCTGTCAGTTAAGTTTCTAATTAAAATACAAAATAGACTTGACTTTTCAATTAAAATACAATAAAATACGGCATGAAGTTCAAATTCATTATTGAAGATACAGAAAACAAAACAGAGGACATGGTATGGTCAAATGACTTGTGCCTTGTGGTTGAAGAGATGAATGAGTTGTTGAAAGAAAAAGGACACATGGAGAACAACTACACAATCACATTCCTGAGTGACGAAGAATCCGCAACACTAAGCTACGCATACTAATGGAAGATACAAACAAACCAAAGCGCGGTAGAGGTCGCCCTGCAAATAGCAACAGCTTCGTTGTTGTCAACCTTGACTACCTTTCTTCTTTAGAAGGGTTACAGAACATTCCAGTGAGTAAAAAATGGCTAGAAAGTTGTGGTGTTGATACATCTAAGCTACCAGCAGTAAATACTCAAGGGCTAAATAACAAAAAACTAAATGGCAATAAAGCGATAAATCATCACGCGCCGACTAACTTAGCAGAAGAAATTATTCCCGTTCAAGAAGTCAGCGAGGAAGATGACAAGATCGAGTTTACCCTAACAATTTAAAACATGGATTTAATTTTAGACAAAACGATACGCTATCGAACATACCGAAAAGATTTTGGTAATGGCATAATCTTTATTCAACACTTGGAGAACGTGACAATAAAGGACGAATACTTCGCTCTAGCTGGCGACGTGTATCCAGATGGCACAATGCGCCCTTTTTGCCCAAAACTTTTTTATTCACCTTTACCAGAGGAAGAAGCAAAGAAAGAGTTGGGACTTGTTAAGCCAGAAACTTTTAAGTGGTTCGATAAGCTCTATTATATTGATGGAGATGGTCTAGTGGCAAAATTTAGCTTATAAATAAAATTATGTTTAATATTTCTATACAAAATATAGTCGAAGGGTGCGTTAACACAATCTTGGAGGAGAACGCGCAACTTTTACAATATGCTAAAGAAAATGAGCCTCTTACAAAAGGCGAGTCTATTGCAATAAATAAAAGATTAGATATGCTAGAAGAGGTTCTTGATGGAGTCAAGTTATTAGTTGAAGACTGCAAGCATGAGAACCAGACCCTCTTTGAAGACAAAAATGAGGGAGATACAATTAG
>VMHT01091296.1_pt1 | contig 39831 bp, 33 predicted proteins | sample 4693611 | NCBI WGS metagenome assembly VMHT01 (sample SAMN12280063, study PRJNA550983) | marine metagenome | isolation source: seawater sampled from same location over 5 years 0.02-0.2 micron viral filtrate | place: USA: collected off the coast of southern California halfway between the port... ...
CGGTAACGAATTGATTCATCGCATCGCGAGTATCTTGGCCATCCGGACACGATACACACTGACCATGCGTGCCTGGGGTGTCTTCACACGTAAATGAAAGCGCACACCTATGACACGAATCCAAGACACAAAGATTCTCAAAACTATGATAGTCTGCGTCCGTATCACACTGAGATACAAACATCATCGATGTATCTGATATATCCTCTGACTCATACTTTTCGACACAATCACTGCCTGTCCACTCGCAACATGTCTGGTAAAACTCCCTATCATCGGCCAGGTTAGGGTTATAATCCGGATTTGAGGGATCCATATTGCTTGCAGTCCCTTGGCAATACGCTTGGTCTATGAGGTCAAGCGTCGAGTCGCGTGCACTATCGCAACCACTACTATGTGCGTTTGGACCTGTCATATCTTTCATAGTGACACAAATCGCTGGAAAAGATGCATTAAATACGCTCACTTCATACACCCCAAGTTCTGCACAATTGCCGCCAGAACATGCAACATGATCCATCACACCTGCGAACTCGCTACCATCATTAAATATCATTGGGCATTCAAAATCAATAATGCCTTCCCCCAAAATTTCGGCCATGCATTGATCTACAGATAGTTCCATAATACTCAACCCGCTGCTATCCATAAATGTGTGTAGGGCACCTGAGTTTTGAACAAAAGATACATTGCCATCAGGGGTTTTCGAAAGAACACCAATGTCAAAAGCAGTTTGACGGCCACCAATCTCAGAAATTGCAATTCTAGTTGGCTCTTCAATCTCCAATCGAATGTGAACATTAGTACCATTGTGGGCATTACCTAAACTCAATCGCCGACCCCCACGCACTGGCCGCAAATGTTGCCCACTCGTCGAACCAAGCAAAAGTACCAACAAAAGTACCAACATTATACGTTTCTACATACATTTCTTAAATAGTGTATTTAAGAAATGTATAACCATACAATCGAAAGATCGTTGGTATGCGAATATTCTTTCAGTGTGTGGAAGATTGCGACTTTGATGTCATCTTCATGCACAAATCAAACATCATCTGTCGCCAACAATTTGGACAGAACAGCACTTGCTTTGGTGCGCACTTTGGGACATACCGAACGCACACATTTTTACAATACTATCATTTTCTATATCTTAACTACTCCGTTCACTTGGGCAATTCGTCCATTCCATTCTTGCATTCCGAATATCAAAGACCAATTATATTTGAACCGGACTTTCCCAGACCTCACGGAATTCGGCACGCGGTTCATTCACACTACTTTTTAGTCAGATTTGCTCTTCTCATAGTACTATGCATCATTGCGTTGGCGATACTTGGTGGAGCATGCTATAAAGACAAACAGAGAGACAAAACCCATATAAAAGATTCAAAACTTTTGCCCATACAAGTAGACTTATTACAGCGCAATAAAAAAATAAAGTTTTAACAACATTAAAGATCATGTGTATTTTGATTCCTTTATTATTTGTCTATTTTCATTTAATGTTTCGTCTTTGTGATAATCTCAAATGGCAAATGCCAAATGCCGAATGAGTCGGACGAAGTCCTCGCCAAATGGGTTTTGCTGTGATACGTACATCTTAAAGATTATACACCAATCCATAATATGTAATCTTTTTTAACTATATAACGAATATGTTTTATTTATTCGCGATGTTTATAGAAAGCATAAGAATGCGTTGGTTTCTCCTTATTTGCTTGTTTTTGAAAGTGTTTGCCTATTCAGACGACGATGACGATGACGACGATTCAAACGTCGGTACTACAATCGGCATTGACCTTGGAACGACCTACTCGTGCGTGGGAGTTTTCCGCAACGGCGCGGTCGACATTATTGCAAACGATCAAGGTAATCGGATTTCACCGTCCTATGTATCTTGGGACGATAAAGAGCGATTGGTCGGTGATGCTGCGAAGAACCAGGCGACAATCAATCCTGAGAATACTGTCTTTGACGTTAAACGTCTCATTGGGCGCAAGTTTAACGACAAGACAGTTCGTGCTGATAAAAAATTGTTTCCATTTGACGTGGTCGATAGGGGCGGAAAACCTTATGTACAAGTTACTGTGGACGGAAAGAAGAAACAATTTGCCCCCGAGGAAATTTCAGCCATGATCCTTCAAAAGATGAAGTCAACTGCAGAGAATTATTTGGACAAAGAGATTCAACACGCTGTGGTGACTGTACCCGCATATTTCAATGATGCTCAAAGACAAGCTACAAAAGATGCAGGCACGATTTCAGGCCTATCTGTTGAACGTATCATCAATGAGCCAACAGCCGCAGCCATTGCATACGGCCTTGAAAAGAAGGGCGGAGAGAAAAACATCCTTGTGTTTGATTTGGGCGGCGGGACGTTCGACACAACTCTTCTGACCATCGATAATGGTGTTTTTGAAGTTCTCGCGACAAATGGAGACACACACTTGGGTGGCGAGGACTTTGACCAACGTATCATGAAGTACTTTATGAAGATGTTCAAGAAAAAGCACCGCAAAGATATTTCCAAGGACAAACGTGCAATGCAAAAGTTGAGACGCGAGTCTGAACGTATAAAACGCGCACTGTCTACACAGCCTCAGGCCCGAGCCGAGATTGAATCATTACATGATGGCATTGACTTTTCTGAGCAATTGACGCGAGCACGTTTCGAGGAACTAAACGCAGACTTGTTCAAGAAGACTCTTGGACCAGTCAAGAAAGTGTTGGAGGATGCCGGCCTGAAAAAGTCAGAAGTCGATGAGTTGGTCCTAGTGGGAGGTTCAACGCGCATCCCGAAAGTTCGTGCAATGCTTCAAGACTTTTTCAACGGTAAGCGTCCAAATACAGGGATTAACCCCGACGAAGCAGTAGCTTATGGTGCTGCTGTCCAAGGTGGTATCTTGTCAGGCGATGGCGGCGATGCTACGAAGGATATTTTGCTATTGGACGTCACACCTCTATCTCTTGGCATTGAAACTGTTGGCGGCGTCATGACAAATCTTATTGAGCGCAACTCTGTCATTCCGACCAAGAAGAGTCAGACGTTCTCGACGTATCAAGATAACCAAAACTCTGTGATGATCCAAGTGTTCGAAGGTGAACGATCTATGACAAAGCACAATCACAATCTTGGCAAATTCGAATTGACTGGCATACCACCGGCCCCGCGTGGAGTTCCGCAAATCGAAGTCACATTCGAAGTTGACGCAAATGGCATTCTTCAAGTGTCTGCCGAGGATAAGGCATCTGGCAAATCAGAAAAAATTACCATCACTGCCGAGAAGGGGCGCCTTTCTGAGGATGATATCGAGCGTATGGTCCGCGAGGCAGAGGAGTTTGCCGAAGAAGACAAGCGTACCAAGCAAACAGTTGATGCGCGCAACGGACTTGAAGGATACTGCTACAGTCTCAAGAATTCCATCACAGACGAAGAAAAGGGTATCGCTGACAAAATCAGCGAAGAAGACACAGAGTCTCTTCAAGAAGCCATCAAAGAAACACTTGAATGGCTTGATGATAATCAAGAAGCAGAAAAGGACGATTATGACGAAAAGAAAAAAGAGCTCGAAGACATTGCCAATCCTATCATATCACAAGCCTACGCATCTGAAGGCGGTGGTGCATCACAAGAGCCAGACGACGAAGACGACGAAGACGACGAAGACGAACTCTAGAGCATACGACTTTAGAGAATACGCACAAAGTTAACAAATAAGATATATTAAAACCAAATCGATTTATATTACAAAGTATGAATGTGTCTAATACAACAGGAAATGGCGGACTTGAATCAAAAAGTTATACTGGGCCAGACTCCACTCCTGTCATATTGTCAGTAGTCATGCCCATCATATGTCTATTATTTTGCATTGCATACGTTATTTATGACATGGAAAAAAGCACACGACCGGACAAAGACGAGAAGAAACAGCGGAAACAATCGCGATTGAAGTCTGCAAATACACTTGTTTGGGATATAGAGAACAATACAAAGTCGCCAGGCCCGGTAAAAACACCCAAAATACAACAAAAATCAGAGATCGAGAGCAAGGAAACACCTAGCCATAACCCTACAGAAGAATTAGAAGTCAAAGAGGATACCATCGATAAATCCTTTGTTACGGGAGCGGATGCAGCTTGCAAAACACCAAATGAATCTAAACATGAATCAGACATTGGCGAATCAGACACAAATACAAGTACTTCGGGGGACAACGTCAGTCCAAACGGATAATGAATACGATGTCGTAACACTAGCGCTCATCTCAATAACAAGTTGCATGATCCTGACAATAATCATTCGATGGGTCAAGAAAAGATTTACATGTAAACTAAAACGTAAAACTAGTGTAGATACAATAAAACCATAATATCTATAGAAATACTTGATTTGTTGTAGTAATATTTTTCTTCTTCAATTTTACAACATCCTGAACTTCATGCCATCGCTCGACTTTGCCAACGTACACACCGTCATGCCAATAGCTTTTTCTCTGCTGTTTTGTTAACTCTGTTGCTGTGAACGGTTTCCCATTGATTGTTTCCCCTCGATATATGAACTTTTGATACCGTCGCTGTTTTTCAGAGTACAAAGCGTGCATGGCTGACATGCTTCACAATTTAAAACAAAAGCAAATTTATACAAAAGATTAAGTTTAAAATATGATTCTTTTTGGAACGAGTCATGAAATCCAGACACCATCTTTCTTCCATTCGATAAGTAATGCATATGCATAATTTTCCATATCATTTTCGTACGTTTTCGCGATGGCCAAAGCACGACGCAATTGACGGCTAGCGCGCGCTAGTTTGTCTCTATAGTCCTGATCCAACTCGTTGGCGTTACCGAGGGCGTTATCATAATCTTCTTGTGCTTTAGTCATCCTATCCGCATATGTAGTCAAGTATTGGCTTTCAAAATTTGACGGTATGGGTCCAACCAAGTTGCGCAGCTTCTCAGCCAGACCCATACGATCATCTTCATCAAAAATTTCGGCCCAATTCAAAACACTTTGAATATTTTCTTCGGTGAGTTTCACGAGCTGCACAAATTGGCGCAACATAATATGCAATGCATCACATATTTATACGGTCTATGTACGGTCTAGGTAGTAGTATAAACCAGTATAAATAAACATCAGTAACAATCATATGTATCACGAATTATTCTGGGTCATTTTGGTGTTTGGGGTTGGCATTTTGCTAACCTATGCCAACTTGATGAGCAGTGGCATATTCCTGGGTTCTCTAGTAGAGCCAATTCCAATTCGCGTTTGGGCTTGTAGTATGTTGCTGACGATTGTTTCATTTGTATATATTTCAAATCAGTGGATTTGGCATTTGCCGAACAACTCAAACGTGTTAGGTATGTATTGTATGTTCTTGTTGGGAGCACTGACTTGGTCACCTATGGTTGCTGATTCACTTCGTCGAGAACAGAAGACCTTGTGGGTGGCACTATCACTGTGGTTGGCTGGTGCGGGATGTATTGGACTTTTAGTATTGGCATGTCAATATTCTTCGAATACCATAATGATCGTTGCATCTACATATTTGGTGTTTCATCATGTATGTATTGATGCGATCGCATGGTATATTCGGTGGCACATATCTGGTGCGTCTACACCATTATTCACAACCTTAAATGGCGAATCAAGCTCGAATGGTGATGAATCTAAATTTGATAACTTAGAGTATATTTGAATTCCGCACCTACTTCATTAGCTTCCTTCGTACAGTTGATATCTAGAAAAAAACACAATTTATTTATCTACTTCTTTAATTTTAGATTGTAGAACAAGAGCATACTCTTTTAAAAATTCAGACCTCAATAGTAAGTCTCTTTCTTGCAGAGGTTCTCTTGTCTGAGGATCAGTTCCTTTCGCACGCACCCAAGTTAACAATTGCACTCTGTCATAGTAATGATCATTCAGAGGTGTTTTCACAAGATCTGTCGAGTAGTCCTGAGAGATGGGGCACCGCAGCATATGTGTGACTTCGTCCCATTTGGGATTTTCTTCATATTTTGTTTCTAATTTTTCCATAATGGAGCAGAGCGCAGTCGTCACGTTTGCGACAATGGCTTCTAAAATCATGTTTGGCACAATATCGTCGCAAAGTTCGATGGCTTTGTCTGCAAATTTTTGTTGTTTTGTTTGTCTGATCATAAATCTGCAAACATTTTGTGATACTGCTGTACGCGTATCATTTAAAAGAATTTCAATGTGTCCAATCCTAGAGTGTGCACATGCATGTTCAAGAGGCAGTCTCTTGTTTTTCAATTTGACATTGGGATCTAACCCTCTATTGAGACAAACTTCCAAATAATAGGCTGGCACTGACATCAAACTTTCCATCTGCGATCTTGGAACAGATTCAACCCTTTCTAATACTTTCTTAAAAAGCTGTTTGTGTTGCCGACGTATGGCAGCAGAAATGCACGGTGTCTGCAATGTCCTTGCTAGCGATACACAATTCATGGCTGTCGTCACATGCATCTTTCCTATAATTTGCATCCACTCTGGCACTGTTGGTTGGTATCCAGATTCCAAACACAGTTTCATTACTGTGGAGTCGTTTCGCCGAATAGCTTTGCGAAAACGCATGGCGATAAGCTGATCTTTTTGGGCTTGTCTAGCTTGAGAAAGAGGAGCCACTGAAGACTGGGAACTAGAGGAGGAGGAAGAAGAGATGGTATTGATCTGGATTTTTGACTTAGAAGACGAAGACATTGGCCCGTTGCCGATAATGGTTGGCTCGTCTGTTCGAGCTCGCTTCAGTGGTGTTTCATCCATCACCGGCTCATGGGTTCGCCCCTGTCGGAGCATATTCAGTAAATAAAAATGAAGGCATTTATATACGTATAAATCGGATCTGTCTTGATGCATACCCTAAAAATTGCAAAATGGAATTGATACAACACGAACGTCAACATTATGTTCGCATGTCGCAATTTTTATCCGAGACCAAATTTACACGACAAACTTTTCAACATCAATTGGATTTGTACACTCTCAACAAAGCAAAACCAATCGAGACGATTCGAGATATTCATGGCAACGACTACATACTATGCAAATCGGCCTGCCATTTTTTGAACTGGTTTATGGAACATAGCTATAAGCTTCACCCAGAGTTGAACCAATTCAAACACGAATTGAGCAAATTCACAAAAATGATCCCCAAGCGTGTTCTCAGCAGAGCCATCCGAGTTGAATTGGCATACAGGCAAAAATATCGATGCAATAAATGCGACATTCTACTCCCACCAAATTTTGAAGTGGACCATGTAGTAGCTCTCGAAGACGGGGGGCAGGATGTCGCCGAAAATTTGCAATGCCTCTGTAATCCGTGTCACAAAAATAAGACACGGCTGAATCGTTTGCGAAAATTAGCCATGTTCAAAGACGAAGCAGAAGCCATGCATCGAGAGTTTCAAAAGCCTGTCATTCAGCCGCCTGATGACGTCATGGCAGACGAAGCATCGGATTCTGAAGACGAAACCACACAATTAATCTTCAGTAAATATTTTAGTAGACAAGATACAAAAACAAATTAAACTTTTATCTTTTATTTTCTTCTATGGTGTCGTCTTTATGGCACATGCAGCATAACAATTTACATTTGGCACGCTCTACCGGCCACTGCTTTTGGAAATAGTCCTCGGATTTGTAGACGAGATGTGCAATTTCAATGGTCCATGTGGCGCGATCCTTGTGGGCCCAGTCAAAGGCCACGACGTTTTCCGGCGTGCAACGCCGATTGCAGCGCTCACAGGCACCCACTCGCAACTTTTCGGCGTTGACGATCTTTCGCCTGCGTATTCTGGACGCAAACATCTTTAAACATAGCAACGAACCCGCCAAAACCAATTAGACTTTTCACTGTATTTAAACTCTGCATATTGTGGCAATGAGTCTCCGCCAATTTGTAGCTGCTGAACCCAAGCGAAAGGCAAATGCTAGTGAGGGTCAAGGATCATCCAAAAGACCAAGGCCAAACAAAAACTTTTTCCAGGCGTGCTCAGATGGAGACTTGGAAGCCGTTCAATGGTACATACAGTACGAGTACCCAGGCCCATACTTCGATATCAATCAAGAAAATTTTGATGGAGGAACACCACTGTATGCTGCGTGCCAGAACGGCCATTTGGATGTTGTGAAGGCACTATTAAGTAGGGATGATATCGATGTCAATCAAGCAAATGTGTGGGGATTCACACCACTGTATGTAGCGTGCTTGGAAGGCCATTCAAAAGTTGTGAAGGAGTTGTTGGAACAAGATGGGATCGATGTCTATCAAGCAGAAAAGGAGGATGGAGAGACACCACTTTATATTGCGTGCAAGAAGGGCCATGTGAAAGTTGTGAAGGAGTTGTTAAGTATGGATGGGATCTATGTCGATCACGCAGATGACAATGGATGGACACCCCTGATGATTGCGTGCAAGGAGGGCCATTCGGAAATTGTGAAGGCGCTGTTAAATGCAAATGAGATCGATGTCAATCAAGATAGGTATGGAGAGACACCACTGTTTGTTGCGTGTTATAACGGCCATTCGGAAATTGTGAAGGCACTGTTAAATGCAAATGGGATCGAGATCAATCAAGTAAATTGGGATGGATGGACACCACTGTACATTGCGTGCAAGGAGGGCCATTTGGATGTTGTGAAGGCACTATTAAGTAGGGATGGGATCGATGTCAATCAAGCAGATCGTTATGGAGAGACACCACTGTATGTTGCGTGCCAGAATGGCCATTTGGAAGTTGTGAATGCACTGTTAAGTACGGATGGGATCGAGATCAATCAAACAAGAAAGAAGGGTGGATACACACCATTGTGGAAAGCGTGCCAGCAGGGCCATTTTGAAATTGTGAAGGCACTGTTAAGTACGGATGGGATCGAGATCAATCAAGCAGATAGGCGTGGAGAGACACCACTGTGGATTGCGTGCAAAAAGGGCAATTTGGATCTTGTGAAAGCACTGTTGAAAAAACCCGAGATCGACGTCAATAAAGAGGATGCCTATTATGGACAGACACCACTATATATTGCGTGCGTGAAGGGCCATTCGGAACTTGTGAATGCACTGCTGGCAAGACCTGAGATCGACATCTATCAGAATCTTTACTTGGCATGTCGTCTGGGAAGTTTGCCAACGGTAAAACGACTACTGCAAATACCGAACATAAATGTCAACCAACGTAATGAAACAGGCCTTACACCGCTTATGGTTGCTGCAACGAATGGAAAAACAGACATAGTTCGTGTTTTGATGGACGACTCCAGGGTTGAGTTCGAAGACACTATTACATTGAGAGCGTCGCAGTTGGCCAGAATTTCAGACCATAAAACCTCTGCAGACGCCATTGATCACCACCCACGTTCTGAGCAACGCATGGCAAATAGGATTCTCGTGAGAAGACCTATTGATCAAGGCCAGAGCGGCCGACGACAAGCCCCCATACATATAGGTCATAGCGTTGGGTCGTATTTTCATCACGATGTTAAAACAAAGTTAAATTTTTAAATAAATATATAATCTAAAACTTTAATGTTACATCTTTAAACATAGCAACGAACCCGCCAACATGTCTGACTGGGTCGATAGGTATAGGCGGCTGACCCATATTTCTGCGTCGTAGTTCAACTCTGGGAAATCTGCGCAGTAGTTCAGTCTTGTATTCTTTCAGTAATCGTTTAATCGTGTCTTTGACGTGCTGATTTCCTGATGCCCAGTCTATTTGTCTTAAATACCTATTCATTTGACCGGTAAAATCTACAATCCTATCTGATTTCAAAAGTCTTTTCACGATTGCATCGTGGCCATTATAACACGCAATAAACAGCACAAGGCCTTGATTCACATCGACTCTTGGATCCTTAAGAAGGACCTTGACAGTTCTATCATGATTCTCGAAACACGCTACATATAAAGGTGTGTGATTTTGCCCGTCAACTTGATTCACGTCGATTCTTGGATCCCTAAGAAGGAGCTTGACGCGGAGACGATGACCATAAGAACACGCACGGCACAGTGGCGTCTCGTGATACTTATCAGATATATTAGGATCTGCGCCGGCTCTCAAAAGCCTTAGGACAATATTCGCGTAATCCTTTGCGGAGTAAGCAAGACGCAATCCGCACGCGAGGAAAAGTGGCGTGCGACCATCATCTTCGGCCCGATCCACGTCGATGCCCGGAGCGGTCAGCAGCGTTTCGACAATTTCGTTGTGGCCCCTGCTCACCGCGACGTGAAGAGGCGTCCAACCTTTGTTGCATGATAATTTACGAACCGCTTTGTTGGTGTCAATTGACTCGAACCCACAGAGTGCTCTGACGATTACAGTATGGCCCAATTTGCACGCAATATACAGTGGTGTCTCTCCATAACGATCTGGTATATTGGGATCAACTTTAGATGCCAACCTGCCTGCTGCGCTTGACTTCTGGCCTTCGTGGCGCAACAGTGCATTGACGATTTCAACGTGATTTTTATGTGTTGCAATGTATAGTGCCGTGTAACCGAAATAACTACTTTGTGCATTCACATCAACTCTATTGTCGGCGAGCAATACATATGTCTTATCAATAAAATTATTACTGCATGTGACATACAAAGGTGTATATCCGAGACTATCTTTTTGGTTCGGATTGGCACCGGCGTTTAGTAGCCACGTAAATATCTCATCATCTTCATTTCCATAACGACACGCGGCGGCCAGCGGTGATGTTTTATTCACGTCGATGCCTTCCTGTGCCAGCAGCAACCGGACCAAAGGTTTGAGGCCCCCCTGAACCGCAATGTAAAGTAATGTCTTGCCATCTGTTATTACATTGGGGTCGCAGCCCGCGTCCAAATATTTTTTGACATCTTTTAAATCGCCATACTCACACGCGTCAAAAATATTTTCGTACACGTCAGAGTCACTCTCGTCAGAGTCACGTTTGCGCTTGAGCTGGCTCATTATACAAATGGACGGTCGTTTTATAGTATCAAAAAATTGAACAAATAGAACACCGAATGATTTTACTGTATATAAATCCTCCATATTGTGACAATGAGTACGAGGCAGTTTGTAGCCGCTGAACCCAAGCGAAAAAGACCAAACGATTGGACCCCACCCTATTGGCATATTGGCGGAGCCTGTGAGGACGGAGATTTGGAAGCCGTTCAATGGTATATCGACGAGCGCGAGCGACAAGAGCAAAGTTATCTAACGGATTATGATTCACAGGTAGATGATGTCGATATCAATGAAGTAGATGATGAAGGAAGGACACCACTGTATAGGGCGTGCGAACGGGGCCATTTGAAAGTTGTGAAACTATTGTTGAAACAAGATGGGATCGATATAAATGAAGAAAAGTTTCATGATGAACGAACACCACTATACATCGCGTGCTATCGGAGACATTTGGAAGTTGTGAAACTATTGTTGAAACAACCCAGGATCAGGGTCAATAAAAAAGCAGATGAGGATAACAAGACACCGCTTTACATGGCGAGTGAGAATGGCTATACCGAGGTCGTCCGGTTGCTGCTGGCCTGCGGCAAAATCCGCATAAATCAATCAAATGATGATGATAAGACACCACTTTACATTGCGTGCGAACGGGGCCGCGTCGAGGTTGTCAGGTTGCTTTTGGCCGCCGGCGCCGATGCGAACAAGGCCGGCAAGGATGGAGATACACCACTTTACATTGCGTGCAGCGGTCGATTTTATGGTCAAACAATATCACTCTCTATTGTGAAAGCACTGCTCGCTCGTAGAAGTACCCGCCGTCGTTCGAGTACGCCGGGGATCGATATCAATAAAGCAAATAGATATGGACGGACACCACTGCATGTTGCGTGCATTCAGGGCGATTTGGAACTTGTAAAGGAACTGTTGAAACAACCCGGGATCGATATCAATAAAAAAGGGTCGGAGAATAACAAAAAGCAGATAACAACACCACTATGTTTAACGAGTGGCTGGCAGGTTGAAATCGTTGATTTGCTGCTGGCAAGACCTGAGATCGACATCTATCCAAGTCTTTTTCGTGCATGTAGTGTTTACGGAAACGGAGAGAATGAACATAAATTACGGCGACTGCTGCGAGTACCTGGCATAAATCCCAACAAACGCAATGAAATGGGGCTCACACCGCTTATGATTGCTGCGAAGCAGAGCAGATACGGCATTCTTCGGATATTGATGGACGACCCCAGGGTCGAGTTCGAAGACACTATTACACTGACAGCGTCGCAGTTGGCCAGGATTATGGGATCGACGATGTCGGGATCTGTCATTGATCAACACAGACGCGTTCAGCAACGCATGGCAAATAGGGTTTTCGTGAGAAGACCTATTGATCAAGGCAAAAGTGGAGAAAGAGAAGCGCCCATACATATAGGTCATAAGGTTGGATCCTATCTTCATCATGACGTAAAAACAAAGTTAAAGTTTTAATAACGTAAAATTAGTATATACATGTCGTTTGATTATGTGCATTATGATTGTGATTGGTATTGACCCGGGTATAAAGAATTTGGGCTGGTCTGTGTATGATACAGAGAAATGTCATTTTTTAAGTTTTGGCCGTTATGATTTGACAAAAGACCAGCCCAAAAATAAGCATACCAAGTATGCGGACCTCGTGAAGGATTTTATCGACGCTTCAAAAGAGGTGTTCGAAATGGCTGACGCTATTGCTATAGAAATTCAGATGATTGCTAAAATGAAGGTTATATCGACGGCTTTCCAGTGTTTTTTTTATGAAAAGGCGCACCGCGTGTCAATGCGATCTGTTCGCTGTCATTTTGATATCTCCACCAAAAAGTATTCGACGAATAAAAAGGCGTCGATCGAGATTGTTCCTTCATTAAAGATATCATCCCAGAACAAGCGATGGTTTGCCAATTTTGATAAGAAGAAGCGCGATGACGTTGCCGATGCCATGTTATTGGCTTTGTATTGGGCAGAAAAGAAAGCTCCTGATGCAAAGATCGTGCCAAAAAAGAGGAAGCGAAAAGCTACCAACAAGGGCACAAAGAAGGCAAAAACTGAAAGGAGTATTTAATGGCAGTTTTGCAAGGTGCATGTTAATTTGGGTCATCGCTCTGTTTTGTGTATTGTGGTTTTGGCAGGTGTGGACTCGAATGATCAGTTGGCCTTTTTGGTTGTGTTTGAAACTTTTGTTGTTTTTTCTTCATGCGATAAAGGCAATTTATGCTAAGACTGCCAACATAGTTAAACAACTTTCCATACAAAGACAGAAGTCCGCCTAATAAACCTATAGATTCAAACCATGGTGGGTTACTGTCAAATATATGAAACCCGTATAGAACGACAATGCCACCACATATCGCACCACCAAGTTGTTGGATGCGCGTGAATACGACTTGGAATCGTTTCCTCAATTCTGGATCAGCATCTCTGAAGTCTTCAAGGTCTTCGTAGGTGATTTTGCGTTTGTTCGCAAACCGAGCATAATCTGGATACTGATTGAGAATCATATATATCGCACAGGCGCCGGCTGGCACCATGTAGATTCGTGTCCGCAAGGCTGGGATGAGAAGCAATGAAGCTAGTACTACTATATATAACCACACTAAAAACTCGTTTTTCATCATTGTATATTGACTAATATAAATACATTATATGTGTTATGGTACTTGGTTTATTTCTGGTATTCTTGCACGCACGAATGGTTGCACTAATGCGTTTCTGAATTGGTTTACACGTTGGACTCTTGTTGCATCTAATTTTTTCCATTGCAGTAGCCATCTCCTGGCCCATTTATTTGTATGTTGAATGAGTTCATTGGCGCCCTCGTACCTTACAATTTTTGACCATCGAGTTTGAACTTGTTGTATGACTGCGAACTGTGTTTCTGTTTCGGTTAATTCCATGGCCGCTAACTTTAGGCTATCACTATTTAGCATATCTACCGATCGTATTTTTTCCATGGCTTGGTCACGTTTCTCTTCAATTGTTTTGGCGTGCGCGACAATGTTGCATATCCAGCGTGAGATATAGTCTTGAATGTCGCCAGCTTGGTCTTCAGAGTAATCAAATTCTGGAATGAACCACTTCTTTTCTGGCTGAGTGGTTTCGTGTTCAGTCAAGTCTGCAACTTGTCGAAGTAAAGCGATGTATTGCTGCTCTTGTTTTTCCAGATTGGCTATGATGTTCGCTAGTTGAGAAACGGCTAGGAATTGTTCCACTTTGGGATGGTCTCTTTTTTTCCTTTTGTCGTTTGCCTTGTTGAGTTTTCTTTTCTTGCTTGACATCATATTGATGACCTAAATGCATATATACGTACTCTCGATTAATTTGTGAGTAATCCAAAGAAATGTCTATGTATATAATTTTTTAAGGCTGATAGTTAAAAAATTAAGACAATATTTTTGATATATCTAGTCTGAGAGTTTAATTCCCTTTAATAATCCTAAAGAAGCTATAGGTATGATATCCGATAAATTGCAAAGAAGTAGCAGCTTCCACAAGTTTGTAAAGTCTGTAGATGTGACACCGAACATATTTGTGAATAAGGACCCCCATTCCGATGATATGACACCGCCAAAGTTCGTAATAGACATAAGCAGGGCGTATAGTGTGCCTTCGACGCCTACAGGACAGATTTGCGCGCCGAGGACAACCATTGGCATTGTGATGAATTGCGAAATGAGAGTCAGGACAACTCTTTCCGCGAACGCAAACACGAAATCTGGAATACCCAAATCCCTATTGACGTGCAATACCAACAACAGGAGAGTATTTTCGAGCAAAAACGAAATGAAAAGCGCCCATCCAAATACTTTAATGAAGGACACTTTGCGCAAATACTTTTTGTATATGTAAGTGCCAAATATCTGTACCAAGAAACCCATTGTATCAAGAAGTCCGAATTCATCTGCCGTAAACCCTAACTCACGTTGATAGAAGAATGTCATGGCTCCACCACAGCTAGGCGTGACACAAATCAAGAAAATGAAAATGGCTGGACAGTAGATACTTGGCATACGAATAGCCGACCAAAGCTTACGGCCAGTTTCGCGCATCTGAATGCTTTTCTTTGATTTTTTATCTGGGATACATATGGCTACATATGCAATCATTACAGGTATAAGTGAATTCAGTAGGAATACTCGAACAGCACCAAGATAATCATATGCAAGTGCACCTAATCCAGATGCCAGAAGCCCGCCAGTGAATCTCATCATCCATGCGTGAGATTGCACGACTCCCTTGTTATCATCCTTTTCTTCGCGTGCAGCCTCGACAAGTAGAGAGTCGGCCATGACATCTGCAAAACACATCGAACCAGAAGATATGGTCATGACCAATGTGATAATGAATTCGTCGTGAGGCACAAATGGCAATAGGATCCACATGTACGCCGCCAAGAATGAAAAAGCCACCATGTAAGGGCGTCTGCGATATCCGAATATAGGATATGAATCAGAAATGAACCCGTACACAGGTTTTAGACACCAGGGTATAGCGGTGACACCGAATATGGCGGCCATTTGAGCCGGGGACACTTGTACTGTGTCCATCATCCAATATCGCATGGCTACTGAAGTAAATTGAAACCCAAATCCTAGCATGAGGTAAAAGGCTAATAGAGGTAAATGCTCCATTTAGAATGATTTGAAAACAAGAAAGTACAATTTATTTGTTTTGCTTTATGGGATTTTCTAATTCATATTTTGACCATGCGGTCTGACCGGTCTTCATATTTTGATAATACATTGTGCCGCTCTTCTGACATTTCACCTGTTTAATTTCTTGATCTTTCGTATATCTTACGTCAACTTTGAATTGCTTCAACATTTGTATTTTTTGTAATAGCTTAAATAGGGCGAAACTCACACGAACATATTATCGGCGCCTATCAGCGTGGTGGCAATTGATTTGAGGTCTGCATTGCCGATACTGCCACGTAGATTATCAATTTGTGTGGACTTGTATGTAAGCAAGTCATTTGTAATGTTTTGTGGTTCTGCCTCGACGAATCCTGCCAAAGCCGCAGTGCGAACGACGACAATAAGGGTTTGCCACTCATCTCGATTTGATGCTCGTGACCATTTTTCTGCTGGTATATCCTGCAGCAAACGAGTCAATTTGGATTCGACATCTAGAGGTTGCTGTGATTCAGCATCGTGTTGCACTGCTTCCATTAAGGAAATGGCTTTTTCCAGTCTGACTTTTGAGCGTTTGAGTCTCGACATGTGCATTTAATATCGTCGAGTTTATACTCATGTACGAATCAATTATTGACAACAACATGGCAGGTCTGATATCTGTGGCCTTTTTTCCCACACACAACACACGTATTTTTTCGTCGATGTACCCGCTTATGTTTTGGCGATTTAAATGATCTGCATCCACATTCGCGCTTGTGGAGTGTGCAGGTTTTTTGTGTATGGCCAATGTGTGCACACCAACCACATCGCCGCCTTCTGGTGGTAGTTGAGCCGCCAGTGAGGTCAATAATGTCGCGGCCTACTATTCTCCTAAGTCTTGCGGTGAGCCGTCTTGATGGTCCAGTCATACGTCGAATTCTTAAGGGTGCGGGCGGATGCTGCCTTCCCGGAGGGGGAGTTCTAATGGGAGGTGTGTGTCTATGTGTCATTCGACGTATCCTTGTCGGTGCAGCGGGCAGTGTTTGTCTTTGCTGGCGCATTGGGGGTGTGCGCGTGCCTGTTAATCTTCGAATAGGGTTAGGTTGTACAGTGAACCCAATTCTTTTTAAATCTTCCTCGCAGAATTGATGGCCACATGGCAGCGCGAACATTTTCTCTTTCTTTTCCATGCATACTGGACATTCATTTTCTGAATGATAAAGCCGCAATAAAGATGCGGACGGATGCGATTTTCTACACTCGGGACAATTGGACATCTTATCTTTTCTAATATATAATTATACTGTAATTTCGGTAAAACATATGTGTAATATTTGTCATGTTTCATTTATCTGATTATTATTCCAACACTGATCGAGTATTTCTGCGTATTTTTCTTTGTTTCTGGGTATGAGTGGTAGTGTGTACAGTTGTAGCGGTCGCCTTTTTGGCAGCCATGTTCCGTAATAGCCGAGTATGAATGGCATAATGAAGGGTATGTTGAGTTTCCACGATAACCATAATCTAAGATGGATGAGTGGTCCCTGGTATATGCGAAATGTAGAGCATTCTCCTCTGACAGTGACAATATGTACAGGTATTTTTGGTGTCAATCTGAGTATGCCATGCCTTGGGAATCTTCGAGTGTCATCTTGGGTTTCAGTGAGTACAATTTCTGGCACACCTCCGGGTATGACGAGCAGTGAGTGTCCAAGCTGAATTGCATTTTGCATCTCGTGTTTCTTCGCAGGTATGCAGCCAATGACTCTAAGAATCCAGCCAATGATAGGGACGTAAAATAGTATAGGCGCTACACAGAGTACTGTTTTAGATTTGGGTACCAGATGTATTCCGGCAATGGCTCCGCAACATAAGAGTCCGTGTGGATGAACGGCAATAATGCATTGATCTTCAAAGCACAATTGATTGCATGGGAACCATTCGTGCCAAGGGATGGCGGATATCCAAGCTCGAACAAAATGACTCGCGATAATTTTGTCATGATGAAAGAATTGCAATGTTAGGGTTACAGCTATACAAAGAGGGAGAGCGATGATTGCGAACGGTATGTAAATGAATATAGATGCAATGAGTATTGGTAATGACCATATCCAGAAAAAAGTCAATATGAAGAACAAGATTACGTGCCAAACCCTCATTGTGATGACATCTTTGACTTAAATATCCTTGTGGACAAATGTACAAAACAACTGTATTTAAATAGATGTATCAAAAGTATTATGAAATTGTTGGTATATGCCTTGAGTTTGATGTCGCTCTTTCATCAAATTATAGGTGCCAAAGTCGCAGTCAGATTTGACAGAGGCGAATATGAAATATGCTCATCTACTGGTGACACTGCGCATGTAACATGGAATGGCTACCATAATATATGCGAGGTTACTGAAGCAAATTATAATAGTGGTACGGCTACTGGTTGTCAACAACGGTATGCGTATAGAAATAATGGAGATGTCGAGACTGTCAGTGTGCTGGCTGCAAATTCAGGAGCTACACGCTATTTTTTGTGCGCCTTACATACTGGTTCCAAATTCAAGATTACGTGTCCAGCTCCCAAAGCGAAGTGTAATACACATACTTGTCCAACAGGCACGTCAGCTAAGACAAATGCAGCTTCTATTGACTGCGTGGGTGAACTGTGCTCTATTAAAGATGATTATATATGCTGTAATAGTGACAATATTGGTGTCAGAGTCGATGTAGACTTTACAGAGGGTGAGCATGAAATTTGCACAACTGATGGTAAAAGAGCGAAGGTGAGCTGGAATGGTTACCATAATATATGCGAAGTCTTTTCCGAGGAAGACTATAACAATGGGAATGCTGCAGATTGCTTGCAACGGTATGCTTACAAGAATTATGGATATTCCGCGACTGTCATTGGGCTAAATGCCAGGCCAGGTCTAGAACGCTACTTTTTGTGCGCGTCTCATACTGGTTCTAAATTCAAGATTAGCTGCCCGGGTGCAAAATGTAGTACATACGCCTGTCCATCAGGTAAGGTTTCCAAAGCGAATGCATCCCAAATTGAGTGTGTTGGTGATCCGTGCACTGCTGGTGATGAGGATACGTGCTGCGAAGAAGAACTTGTGTGCCAAGCGGGAGACCGTTATGCCCAGACAGGCCGAGTGTATGACGGCAACATGACGGAATGTCCTGATCAAGCAACGCCGATTACTGCTGAACAGGCCGCGAATTTCAGCCAGTCAACGTTGAATGGCAATCAGAAATTGTGCAGATGTTCGTCTTGCGAGACGTTATTTGAGGCAATGGTGGCTGAGGGCGAAATATGTTATAACGGGGAGTGGAGAAACAAGGGTGCGTGTTCTACATTTCTTTGTCCAGCAGGTTTTGTGAATAAAACAAATAAGGAAAACCTGGAGTGTGCTGAAGCTTTCTGCAGAACACGTGGAACAGAACCAGAAAGTTTCGGTTATGGTACGGAAGGCTGGGGTCAAGGCGAACCTAAACTAGACTTGTATAGATGCTGCGATTACGCAAATACTAGCTTTACCTATGTCGAGCATACACGTTTTGAGGATGGAACATGGAAAGCGAAGGTTGAAGGTGGCCATGGATGTTTGTCTCAAAAATGTTATGAAAAAGCATTCACTGAGAATTTCCAACATATGATATGTAATTGGAATTCCGGCGCGTGTAACGCATGTGATTTTTGTCAAGTTCACGATACTGCATTGCCGGATAAGGCCAAATTTGGAGTGCGCGAAGGTTGCACGCGTGCATGCAAGAATTACCTTTATTTAAAGCCAAACGATCCCAAACGATTGAATATTTGCCAGCATCGTTTCTGCGATCACTGTGAATTTTGCAAAAATAGCAGAGCAACGTGTGACTCTCACGAGTGTCCTGTAGGGTTTACAAAGAAGTCAAATGCTGCTGAGCTTCACTGTGATGGGCCTACTTGTGGCACTCATGGCGATACACGAACGTGCTGCAACCCACTAGGTTTTGATCAAAAAACAAATTGCCACCAGAAATGTAGTCGATATATTACGAATGAAAAGTTTGAGGATCGCGCCGATCGTTTCTGTAGTTGGGAAATGTGCAATGGATGTGACTTTTGTCAAAATAATAAAGCCACTTGTGATACTTTCACCTGTCCAACTGGATTATCCCTGAAAGAAAACGCAGCCACAATTCATTGCGAAGGTACGAAATGTAATCGTGAGCACGATTTGATGCATTGTTGCGATACAGATTTATTTACTATTCGACCTGGTTGTGACAAGAAATGCGCTCGTTACTTTGCCTCTGACGAGCATGCACATCGTAAAAATCAATTCTGCAACTGGGGCTTATGTAGAAATTGTAATTATTGTGCCCAAAATAGAGCATATTGTACTACACACACATGTCCAACAGGCATGGCACTAAAATCAAATGCCGTCGATCTATTCTGCGAAGGGACTCCCTGTGGCAGTAACAAAGACACTGAAACATGTTGTGATGCACCCGAGAATGAGTTTACAGTGAGAGACGGATGTTCAGAGGTCTGTAGTCGTTACTTGACCAATGCAGACTTTATGGATCGCACGGATGAGTTCTGCAATTACCACATATGTGAAAAATGTGACTTTTGTAACCAAGATAATCGCAGAGTTACTTGTGATACATTTAATTGTCCAACCGGATACACTCAGAAATGCAATTCAGAAGATATACTTTGTGAAGGTAATGTTTGTGATGAACCTGAGGATATCCTAACGTGTTGTGACCCACCTGCGTTCGCAAATTCCACAACATGCCATGAAAGTTGTGAAATGTTCACAACGAATAGTAGATTATATAGTCAAATTTCATCTCATTGCGATTGGCCAAAATGTAAGGACTGCAATTACTGTAAAATTGTAAGAGGTGAGATGGATGAACCGACCACAACATGCGCTACAACGTGTGTTCCACAAGATATATCCGGTACATCTGCAAACGTTTTTCGCCAAGATGCTTCAACGCCTTCTTCAAATATCGTTGATGGAGATCTTTCAACATATTCAGGTCCTTCAATAGACAATTGTGCAGATAATAGCAATGATTGTACTAAACTTTACGAAAGTGGCGACATATCTATGGGGTCTTCGATAACAGATTTTGTAGAGCTCACACTACCACAGAGTTATGATGTCAAAAAAGTTTACATACAGAGACGAAGAGCAGGTACTGGTAACTTGGGTGTGCAAATATATGCCAAAGTTGGGTCTAGTTGGGAACAATGTGCAACAGCGTCGATACAAAAATCCAGAAATCAAGAAGTCATATGTGAGAAAACTACCAGTATCATTAGAGTAACAGGTAATATCGACGACTCGGACGTCGATTCTTTCTCTTTTGCAGAGATGAAGGTCTCTGGATGTTCCACAGCCGCAGCCTCAGCATCGGCCCCAGTCGCAGCCGCAGCATTGCGTATTTAGTTTACTATATTTCATTAGGAACAAAAATAATTTCATAATATTATATTTGGTACAGGACAATCTTTAGAGTTGTATTTTCTTAATTTTTCCGTGAAATACTGACATTTCCCATAGGTCCATTTGTGACCATCCATATCAACACTCGGAAGCGGCTTCTTTGTACACAACACACCACATTGCGTCCTGATGAGACTTGTCTCGTTGTCTGTTTCCCATACTCTACCAAATTCGTCATAGTACTTTTTTATTGACCACTTTTCCAATACATAAGGCATTGCCTCTAACCAGTTTGATTTTCTTTGTTGTGCATATTTGTTGTTCTGCTGACAATGTTTTTTATTGTGAAATATTTGAACTCCGTAGTCCGTATACAGTTTTTTACCTTGTTTCTTGAGTGTAAGCATAGCGTCATAGTGGTCGTTGCATTTGAGCTTGTCATCCCAAACGGGCCCAATGGAAGATTTTGCTAGGAAGAATTGCTGGACCACTTCTGTATGAACAATTTTGTGTTGTATATGTGACGAAACCATCATGAACAGTTCATTGTTATGTTTAGAAAACTTTGCAGCATGTCCCATGTGACAATCCCCATATTGTTCACATCTTTGCGGCGCTATAATATCCGCATCGGGCATTGATATCATAATCCTTACCAATTCATTGACCAATGTTGCGTCCTGGATAATGTAATCGTCGTCTGCCATGATGAAATACTCATATCCTAATTCTAAGGCTTTTGAGACAATTCGATTGCGCCCAAATCCAGTGCCACTATTGTAAGGTAACTTAACGTAACTGACTAGCCAATCTCCAAGGATCTCACGAGCTTCGTGTTCAGAATCGAACTGAGAGTCGTCACCAATGATAACGTCTACGGCAATTGGTATCAATTTAATAGAGCGAAGTAAAGCAAATAAGCACTCTGGCCTTTCATATGTCTTTATTGTGAACACAGTCCTGTGCATGAAATTTTCAAGGGTTAATTCGGATGTTTTAATGCAAGGCGTAGATAATCTATTATCCACTATGATCTGCTTTTCACAATCAGCTACACCTCTAGGAATCATCTTCCAGCAATTTTCATCCCGTACTGGTGTCGACGTTACGATTTGTATAGAATCACTCGTTATTGTTTGCAATCCCTCCATCAAGTAAGAGTGCATGAAGAAAGTTTCAGGATTAATGACCCATTCTGGTATATTTTCAGATGGGTAATGTTTAATTGGTGCCTCAAACAACTGGTGTGATACCTTGCCGGAGGTAAGTGCAAATTTGTCATTTATGCCTCGCCATGCGGCACAATCCTCCGTCACAATAAACATCGACGTATGTTCGAAATGCAATTTGCGAAGACTTTCTTCAATATCAAAATGAGAGATAAATGCGTCATCTCTTATTCGGATACTGATTTCGGGAATAATATCCATCTGATTCATTATAGTACTGCACGTTGCAACTGTTTGATATTGACGCACATGATTTCGCCCTCGCGTAGCTCTATATGTCCCGCCACGACTCACTTTATCATATTGACTCATTATCACTCGATTCAATTCAATTTTGTCGAACACAGGTTCTCTAAAATAAACATCCTTCACGCCAATTGATTTTAACTGAGATTTGGCCTCGCCAACAGAGAGAAATGAACGGCGATCATGATTTGGATCCAATTCCAGGTTGGTGTAATACGTTTTGCCAGACGATAAGGCAAGGCCAACATAAACATGCTTGAATGTTTGCAGCAAAGGCACAATAAGCTTTGCCATTTTTGACTGAAGTTCAAGTCGTTTCATCTGACCGGTAATGCATACATAAGCACTTTCAAGCTTATTAACTCGATTCTTTGTCCAGTGCATCTTATTTGAGCTAAGTAATAACAACCCAAGCTTTGACGAATCGTAATTAGAACGCGAGCTTAAACAGTCTTGATATGTCTTCAATGTTTCAGTGATCTTAGAACAATCTTTTTCATGCCAAATGTGAATTAGATGAGGCTCTTGCCAACGAATAATCGTTATGTTCGGATGATCTACTGCCTTTTGGAAAAAGTCCTTATCCTCGCCACCCCATCCTTTAAAACTCTCATTCAAGTGCATGTACTTTGTGTCCTCTCTGTGTATGGCAAACATACCGTAGCCATACTTTCTCCATGTACCCTGGTAAGTGGAATACGCTGAAACATCAAACTTTGCTACATTCTCTACTGCTTCAATGGACTTGGGACTGTAATTTGACCATATTTTTGGGAAATACATAACACCGGGGCGTACATACTTGATGAGTTTCCAGAACAAATGCTCTATCATTTGAATGTCTACATCAACTATCAATAACACAGACCTGGGCTCATCAATTATTTCCATCATTTGGTTTATGTTAGACGCCCTTGAAAATGGCCTATTACTATTTGAAGTACGCAACTTGAATCCGTGAATGGTTGATGGAAACTCTATGGAATTTCTTGGATTCTGACATCTATAATTTAATGCAAAAAACTCTATTTTATGTCTCCAAATTTCATCCCAATTGCGTAAATTGTTATTGATATCCAAGAAACGAAAGAATCTTTCTTGATTGCATGCAGCAACAATCCCAATAAATATTTTTTTGGTTTGTAGAGTTTCTTTTGCGCGCAAATTCTTATTTGTTCGATGTTTTGTATGACTAACAGCTTCATTTGTTTTTGTAGTTGTATCCTCAGCCTCGTCGACATTTTCATCCGAGCCAAAAGATCCAAATATAGTATAGACGCAGGCCAACAAAAAAATAAATAAAACCAAATTACGCACCGGACGCTTTCTTTTACTCCTAATTGTGTGCCTAATCGTGATGTTTCAATTATTGTTCATGGCATTTGTATCACTAGACGTCTTTCAATTTTGGATTTGTGATAGGCTTTTCGCCGAATTATATTTAGTGGATGTATATTATATCTAAGATGCTTACACATGCGTTCCTTCTGACTTGGTACAGTGCTGTCATTTTACGTTTTAACGAGATTCAGCTCGGTACAACGTCAAGTGCCATAAATGTGTTTGAGAAAGACTGGACCATCACAGATGTCGCTCATGGAGAACAACTTGACCACCGTAGTCATATGTCTACAAATAACACTATTCAAACATACATACACTTCCAGGACAGTCCGCATGCATCTATGCACGCTTGTCTCACAGATGGCCAAAAACCTATTGCAGGCATCATACATTTCGTAAATGAAAATCAAACCTGGGGAATCATAAAAGACAAATGGATTGAAAGACCTTTGATTGCATTTGACCCACCCGAGACAATCATCATAACAAAAGATGTCCGCATAGATAATTATGATTTCACACTCTCAAAAGACTTATTCAAAGATGCAAAGCAAGTACTAGAAGGCCATGTAAAAGCACTCATAGTGAACTCTGAGCTTCGGACTGAACACATATGTGCATTGGATATGATGTACCAATCTGTCAATGGATCTTTCGTGGAATGGAAAACTGGTCTTCGATTTAATTATTCGAACGATAGACACGAAAATGGTTTATTTGCTTCAACGACAACCTCTAGATTATGGTTCAAACTAGCATTGAGGATGCGGTCGCCTTTCATACAATTGTGTATACTCGTCGTTGCCTGGTTTTGTCTATATTTGTATCCCGAAACTGACCTCGTCACTATCAATAGGAGCGAAACGAAAATTGGGCTTACAAAATGTTTGATATGCATTCTAACATTCATACTTGTGAGAAATGCGATACAAGATCACATCTTTGTGGCCGACTTTGATGGTTCAAAATTCAATTCCAACATATTTATGGTGTTCTTTGGCCAATTGGTAACAACTGTATACACCGGACTGTGGATAAGCAAACGAACAACGCCATTATTTCAAACATCTATTTCATCAATATCTTACGTTGGCTCAAGTTTGTGTCTTCTCATTGCTGTGCAGCATGTCTCATACCCTGTCATAGCGATTATCAAATCATTGCAGATGATGTCAGTGTTGTTCGTAGGGCGAATCATATTCCAAAAATATTATAGCACGACGATGTACCTTCAATCTCTAGCACTTTCGGGTGGTGTAGTTATTTGTATGCTAGCCAAATACTCAACGCCTTCAGATGCTCTCAACGTTTTCACTGCAGTGCTGCTAGGAATTTTCCTGTTTTGTACAGCCGCCTTTTCACACTGGCAAACACATTTATTTGTGAAATATAAGACGCCCTCTATTGAAATGATGTGGGCTGTAAGCTATTGCTCGACCATTTTCCTTGGATTTATATTATTCTTCAGCGGTGATCTTTCTTACATCATCCAATTTGCTTTTGACCACTACATGTTTGCAGTTTGGCTTATTGTGCTCATCATTCCTACAGTACTAGAACAGTGGTTTATTCAATTGGTCATTAAACATTACGGCGCATCCATGTACGGGATGGTTATGACAGCATCGGAAGCATTCTCACTCGTTGGACACAGTATTTCAAATCAACAACAACCCCTTCGAAGACAGATATATGCAGGTCTTGCCATGGTCATTGCTGCCATGACCATCATATCAAGACAAAAAGATAATATTACTAAACAAAAATATGACAAAGTACCCCAAAAGGATCCTGAATTGGGTTATGATTCTATGGAAGAATATGATTTAGAATCAGATCATGAGGATTAAATTGAACCACTAGTAGTATTTAAATTCTTAAATGTCATAAAGTCAATGCATTGGCCTTCTATATTATTGTATATGGGTAGCTCGTTTTTCATAGTCATTTTTAATAAAATTGTCCTGACGGTGTTTGCATTTACATCTGTTCCATTCATCATGATTATGCAATCATTTTTTACTACTGCTGTGATTCTACTAAAATGTACACCCATTCAGTGCGCCTCGGAAGATCGGTCCAAAAAAGATTTGGCATTGGTATGTCTACTTAATATTGGCAACATATTCTTTGGTTTATCTTCTGCCGCAGCTCTAAACATTGCTATGTTTACAGCTCTTCGGCGAGTTTCTATATTTATGACGATGATGGCACAATATTATGTATTCGGTGAGCCAATTGATAAACGGGTCTATTGGTCTGTTCTTATTATGATCATTGGCTCGATGATTGCAGCAGCAAATGATGTTACTTTTTCACTGCGAGGATACACTTTGGTTATGGTGAATAATGTATTCACAACAGCTGCGCAAATTCAGACAAAGAAAACACTAGAATCGTCATGGTCAAAGTCATCCATATTGTTTTGGTCCGCTATTTGCTCTGCATGCGTTTCTCTCGTTTCGGTCATACACTGGGACCCAAGCTCTTTCAATGCGTGGGACAACTGGGCATTTCAATTTGCATTTTTCTGTTCTATTGTACTCGGATTTGCCATAAATTATAGTTACACCTGGACCATTGAACAAAATGACGCCCTCACACTAGCAGTAGCTGGGTCCACCAAATCAGCCATAATGGGACTCATGGTTATAATGGGCCTATTTGACAGAACATATATTTTTTCTTGGTGGAACTGCATTGGGCTACAAATATCAACAATTGGTTCCTTCATGTATGTTTTGTTCAAAAACAAAACGCCAAGTGACTCACCGCAAAAAGAGAATACACTCACACAAGAAAATAATGAAAAGACACAGACGACTAGCCGGCCTGTTGTATAAAGGTCGTCTACACAAAAATACATGCATCATATACCAGAAGAAATTCAAATACATATCATTTCTTATATTCATCCATCAACTACATATGCAGTCAATAGACATTTGAACATGTTATCAAAGTCAAATCAAATTTGGGGACCCATCACATACTTCAAGTACAACATATACAAATCGAATAATTTTATGGAGGAATTCAAATGGATGAAACGTGTTGAGAAGCATCGTCTGGATTATAAGAGACGATGGACACTGGGCTGTGTGGGTAAGTTTGAGCCTTTGCCTCAAAAGCCTGATTGGCAGCCGGCGTATACCAGGTGGGACCCCGATCAGTTGATTTGTACCACTTGAGATGCCATGACTTCGTACAATAGTACTTACGGTATGTCTCAACAGCATTTAGTTGGCCATTGGTGTACACCGCACATTGCTGCCAAAGCTCGTCGTTGATGGCACAATGAAAGTATCGAATGCCGTTTGGCAAACCAGTTGTCGCGACTTTATGTGCCGGCGGTGAATACGTTTCGGGCGCAACGCGCGGCGGAGGACCCATCTCCTGCAGACGGTCCAAATGAGACATGCATTTGTGAAATTTACCGCCGTATCGCTGATAATACTCCTTGCAAAGTGCGTACCCAAGTTCAAGCAACCAGTTGTAGTGCTCTGGTACATCTCTGGTCCAAATGGAAGATGGGTGATTCTGGTGAGTGGGCTTGTACGGGTCGTATGGACAAGGATCAAGTTCCGGGAGTGGGAAAGTCTTCCGACCGTACCACCACGCGCTGTAGAGCAGCTGGGTGGTCTCCAATATCATTTTAATGCAGTGCTTGTCGCAATGGTCCACGGCCGCAAGGCCAGCAAGGATATGGAGCAAAAAGATATTCATGTTTGAGTACTGTAAAATGCAAGGTTTTTAAGTGCTCTTTGCTCAGAGTGACATTTAAACACAACAGGCCAAATCCAATTTAAACTTTTAGATCCAAATTGACATTGGTTTTTAAATGAAAATGTGTCGTGCTGTGCAAAGATTACTTGAAATCATTAATGTTGTATTCATACTTGCAGGTATATCTCTCATTGTGACTGGGTCTGTTTTTGCCGCAGAGGCCTTCATTATTCCAGGCCCCCTTGGTCCTTCAACTATAGGAATCATTGTCGCAGGTTGCATCATGATTTTTATGGGTATATTTGGGGCAAAAGCCGCAAGAGATAGGAAAATTGAAGGTAAAGAATTACGCGGAAAGTGTATGCTCATAATATATGCCATCATTGTTTTCTTCATGTTTGCCTGTATATTGACTGTCGTAGTCGTGCTATTCATATGGTTGGGCGGCGTCGTGCCAAACACTGGTCAAAAAGACATTGATAACGCGGCAAACATCGGGATTCATATAGCTCAAAAACCATTCGATAATTTTGTGAGCTGTTCATACCATGCCTGTTGCTGGAATACTACTAGACACGAAAACCATACGAACTGGCCAGAGTGTCTCGTAGACAGGGATGGCATACCTGATACAAAAATGGGCGAAAGTATATTGGGTGCAAACAAAACATTCTATAAGGACGACGCGAGAAAGTTCAAAAATTCCGACAGAGTATGTGAAATGCTGTCACCTATCTCATGTGCGCTTGATTTTGATGACTATCGGACATCAGTAGCTGTTTTCGTTTACGACAAATTATCCCCCTTCGGTATTGTTTCAAGTGTTGTCGCGGGATTGTTATTCTTTGGATGGTTATTCTCTTTGCTCGAAATATTCTGGTGTTGTGGTGAATCGGACCTTGACGAAAGCAGTACAATTGTATACCCAGACGAAATAGATCAAAATTTCACCTGACTTATGCGGAGAATACTTTTTTTGTATAATAAAAAAACCAATATAAACATACATCATGTCCGTCTATACTACACAAAAAATGTTGCGCAATTTATTTAGGTCAACCTCAGTAACAAGGCTTGGACGATGGGCTAGGTCATCGAACCAAGACGTCACATTTCGCAAAGTTGAATTGGCAAATTATGACCACTGTGGTACTTGTCCAACTGTACCAAAAGCGCCAAAAGTGGCAAAGATTGAGCCGTTTGATAGTTCCATGGATATATCAATATGCGCATTGCAATCGTTCCACTCTTACCCAAGTTGCAATCACATGCACCAAAATGAATTAAGCTGTGCAGACTATAAAACCCCGCAACGTTCTTGAGAAACACATGAATTACGAACACATTCATGCATTTGCAGACTGGATTGAAACAAAACCTATACTTGAGAGATCATTCGTAGATTGGAAAGAATCTTTTATGCCACAATATCAGAGACATTGCAACGATGTTTGTCGAAATATATTCATAATGTATGAAAGTGTCGAAGCATTTAGCCAAAGATTACAACCCCATATGACATGGAGAAAAGCCATAAAAGATCCTAGGCTATGGAATGATATCAATGAGATATGCCAGCAGGCACAAACAAACCCTGAAGAATATTTTGATGCGGCGGCAAAGAAATCATTTGAAAAAAGGTGTAGGCAAATATTTGACGGTACAAAGGAATGTAGAAGTAGCGAATAATATTCATGGCAAAATAACTTTTTCATCTTTCATTACAAATTTTTAAGCCATATAATCAGTCGCGATATGCCTTTGTCAATCTCGTCAAAATCAATTAGTGAGAAGCGCAAGCACAAAGGTTCGCAACATCGAAATGAATCTCCATCTACCGTGACAATACCAACTTCATCCAATATTACCGTGCATAAATCTTGCGAAGAATGTACATTTATTAGTTTCAAATTATCGGCATACGCTCGAAAGCTTACAAACACATACCATGCTGCCATTGTATCTACGAAGTGCAATTCGCTATCTCGCAATCTGTTGCATGCATTCTGACACACAATGTGGAATCTGTCACGCATTTTATGGCAGGATAATGTGTATGCCCTTGGCAACGCCATGAAATCCCTCAATGCATATTGAATTGGTGTCGAAGGACAAGAATACATCGTGGCCGCAAAATTTTGACACCGCTCAGCAAACTCTTTATACTTGTTTGGAAATGTCAGCCATCCAAGACGATAACCAGCAGCTGAAATATCTTTTGATATGGAAGAACCTTGCACACACGGCATGAATTCTGCCATCGAAGTGAAATTGTAAGCAAGATTTGCGTAAATCTCATCTGCCAATACCAACACTTTATACCTTTTGCAGGATTTTGCCAACTCGCGAACTTCTTCACGTCTATACACTACAGAAGTTGGGTTGTTGGGATTGTTAAAAATTAACATGATTGGACCTTCAATACGCTCAAATGCCATTTCAAGTTGTTGGGACGTCACTTTCCAACCAGTCTCAAATGTTGTTGGAATTTCAACCAAACGCTCAACTTTTTGCAGGCATGCCAACTGTTTATAATAAGAGACCAATGACGGTGTTATGTGAACTATAGTGCCTCGAAAAGCCATTTGGACCACAAACAACAATTCCGTAAGTCCATTGCCAAATAGCACTTTCCCAGGAGGGTTGCAATTTGGACACCGTATCTGTTCTATCTGTTCCTCTAAACCTTGCACACCTGTTAATGGTGCATACTCCTTCTTATCTTGATGGAATTTTATGAGCTCGATTAGAGCATCTGGAGCCGGACATTTATTCTCGCCAAGGCCTGCATCCCAGACAATCAGACCTTGGCGACGCCTTTCACGAACAAGTGCTGCCTTCCCAAATGTCTCCATCGTTATGTTGCATAACCCGACATTAAATAGTAATATTCATTCACATAAATGACAAATTTACATAAGAAATAACATAATTTTATTATGAAACATGCAGACTCACTGTCTCGATAAACTTTTAGAATCAAACTTATTTCTTTTTTCTACTTGGCTTTATTAGAGTACCATTTAGGTTTGTATTTGGTCTTACATATTGACTTATATGAGACCTAATTGGTAAAGTGTCTCCACAGTAACCAGTACGTTGGCGTACAGCAGTGTCTATTGAAGACACAATTGTAATACGCCTCCATTCTCTTTGTTGACGATGTTTCTTGATTCGCCGAGGTTCAGTATTCATCATCTCAATCATGTTTAGATAGTATTCGCTACCAGTGTGTATATGTGTATTGGTGTGTGCTAGACGTTTACTTTTCTGTAGCACTTTATGTTTTTTGTTTTTCCTTTCAATGACTACGTAAAAGTCAAACCCGCCTTGTAACGCTGGTAGGAATGATTCATCTTGATATTTCTTGATAGATTTATCATAACCTATTATTACATTATCGATTGAAATTACTTTGAATGGTTTCCACTTTCTCTTAAAAAACTCGACAGTTTCGCCAACAACGTAGTCGCATACAACATTTTGAGCATCCACGTCGTCCGCCATATCTATAGCTATATCGTCCATTCATTTAAATGTACATTAATTATATACCTGATATTTGTTTACCGATGGGCGGCGTTTGTCGGTTAGGGTTACCTTACGACATCAGATATGGGTTAGTCGTTGCTGGCTAAAATTAACCTCATCCATTATTTAGTACCTCAAAAAATAATAACCATGGCGGCGCTGGCGAACTACAACCATACAACCCCTACCCTACAATCATACGGCGCCATCAAGTTGAGGATACCCAGACGCAGCGTCAGTGAAGCCAATGAGGCGTGGGCGGACTGGACGCGCGCTCTAAGGGAACTTGGAGCGGCGACCGGCGAGCCAACGTTCCCGGCGCTTGCCAACCCTCAGCGCGACCCTTTTGTCGACCATTTCATTTCCACTGTACTGTCAGGCCTCCCCTGGATGTTCATCAAGTACAGAGAGGAACACGAAGTCTACGAAGGCTACGTATGTTCGCAGGCGGTGGTTACGCAGTCGTCAGACGTAGGTCGCTTTTGTCTGCACGTGGGAGGGTCGGGCGCGCTGGAAGGGCACGAGATGCAGGCATTTTACGGTCCTTGTGGTTGGAATGTGAGTGGTTGCATTCATGCTGTAGGTATTGAACAAGATGAATATGTTGAATATTTCCCCTCAAAAATATGGGTGGGTTCGCACGTCGTTCCAGACGTGGTAAAGGATTTTTTCAAATGCCAGTGGCGTCGTTACAAAGAAAGTGACGATCTAATGCGTCTGCATGCCAGATCTGGACCACTAAGTTGCAGGATTTGCAGAAACGGTCGCCGGCGCCGCATCACCGCAGTCAGGTACAGTGGGGGGCTTCCATCATTCGATATACAACCAAACGAGGTTGCACTAGAAACTTTGCAAAGAGAAACACAAAGCCCCACGAATGGTATGTGGGGGGGGGCAGGACACGGTTCGGAAGACGACGAAACCGAAAGCGAAGAAGACGAAGAATATATAAGATACGACGAAGACGAAGAGCTCATTTGCAAGCCGTGGCCGTGCAGGCAACATTGGAAGTCATTAACTGGTGAGAAGGCGTGCGAATGTCCCGTTTGCATGGAGGACACAAGAGAATTGACACACAAAATGTTTTCTTGTGGTCATTTTATGTGTGTTTCGTGCATAAATAACTCCGGTTTCCAATGGAAATGTCCAATATGTCGCGTGAAAATTGCGGAAAGGACAGTAACTTTAAATTAAAGCTTAACGATAACAACAAACAAAATAACGCCAGCTTTATCGAAGCAAATCATTTGTAAAGGCAAATCATTTCTGTATAAAAGCGGCCGACCTTTTAAATACAATATATGAATAAAATAGTGTCGTTCTTTGGCCGTCAATGGAAACAATTCAACAATTCTTCAACGCTCGAGACATGTCATCGTCTCAATTGCCCATGCGTTGAAGAGCTCTCGCGGACGTTCACGTGGCACGACCAGGACGCGCTCAACGCAAAAAACGAAGAATACAAAAAGTGTCTAGCGCGAAGCAAAAAATGGAAGCAAAAATGGCCAAAAGCATTTGGATGACTGTGTTAATATTGTTTTTTATTGCCTATAGGACTTTGGCCGAACCAATTGCGATTTGGGCATATTGTAATCAGTAAGAATTTATATTTTCTTATATATATTTGCACACTTCTGAAGCTAAATCGGTGGTAATTTTCTGGCGCGCGAATATTAAATGGGTCGTCAACGTCAAAAAAAGTCGTTTACACTCGCGTCGTCGTCCCGCTAACTGAAACGACGATAATTTTCGCGAGTTACCTCCACAATTGGTTAACTTGAATGCCGATATACCTGCGCGCCATTCGCTATCGTCACCTTTTATTTTGTAATTGTATCCGGGTGTATTCAACAAAAGACGAATATTATTTGTCCAAAGAAAGCAACACGCAATATGTAACGGGGTCGGGAATACGCTGGTCATGCAGATTTGTTTTCTTTCGACTCTATTGTCGCTCAACATCAAGGACATGATTTCCTCTCTGTCTGTACAATATAGTAGTGCCGTTGCGCCCTCTCGGTCGGTTTTATTGGGGTTGACCCTTTCGTCTGCCAATAATAGACGCACAATTTCTATTTGTTCTGTATTACGTGTCCTCATCCAATCGATGCATTCTTCACAGAAGTTATTGCTGCCATCATAATATTGAACTAACCCTTCATTCTTTCCACAACTCCCTTTTGGACAATGTTCGCGACCTTCCCGTGCTGAAAAAACCTGACATGCTCTCATAAGCGGGGTCAAGCCTTTAAAGTCGGATTTATTGGGGTCAACTCTTCCGTCCGACAGCAAGAGATGTACTATTTCCAAGAAACTGCCTCCCTCGCCCTCGTCCTCTAGGTCCTCGCCGCAAGCTTTCATAAGTGCATTCGTGCCGTTGTGATCATACCAATTTGGGTCAACCCTGACGTCGGCCATCAATAGACGCACGATTTCCAAGAATCCCCCGGCACATGCTAACATCAAGGGGGTTTGCAATTCGTAATCATTTTCATTTGGGTCGTACGTGCCGTCTTCTAACAATAGACGCACAATATCGGTATAACCCAAACGGGAGGCCACGTGTAGTGGTGTTTGTCCTAAACCGTTGACTAGAGTTGGTTCCACGCCCAGCTCCAAATGTTGTTTTACAGCTTCAACGTTGTTAGTGTGAGATGCCCATAGGAGACTGCATCTCACACGTGTCCTCTTAACAGACCGCGTATCGGTAGTACCCAGGCGTTTTGACATGTTTATTTGTATTTATTTATATCGTACACATATAAAAAGTATAATATTTGTAACATAAATTTTTTCGTTATTTCTGAGTCAGAGACCTTCGTATTTTATACGGCTAAGTACGCAATTACACATTAAATACATATTGATGATAGAGCAATCTATCATGTTCGTGGCCAATGTGTTCGGTAACCTCACCGACAATGTCTGCTGGCATTAGTTGATTTCGAGCTAAGCGGTTTCGAGTTATTCGTCGGAGCCAGAGTCTTTCATGTCGTCTTTGAATGCGCTGACGACGTTGGTGTCTTAATTCGCGTTCCAATCTCCTTGAAAATAACAGTTTCCAAATGTCGTGGGCACGTTCTTGCAATGTTACGCCACCAAAAAAGGCGTCCTCGTCGGAGGACTCGTCGGAGGACTCACCTTCTAGCTCAGCGAGATATATATTACACGCAATCGTCTCGGCCGTTTCACCTGCGTTATTCGTAATTCGCGGATCGATTCTGCTAGGATATTCAAGCAAAATCTTGACGACAGGAACGTGTCCTTCGCGAGCAGCAGCGTGAAGGGCCGGCTCAAACAGGCCCTGTATTGCACAGTCAATGTTTGGATCCACACGTTCGTCCTCAATAAGCGTCCTTATGGTTCGATAAGAAGGCTCAATACATGCCGTGAAAAATGCTGTGCGGCCCTGATCCAAATAATTAGGGTTGATTTTAGGGTGCGCGAGCAACATTCGAACAATGCGAGATGAATCAAAGGAGGCAGCAGTATGCAGAGGTCCGCCAATATTTGGATTGACATCCGGAACTGCTAATATAAGTTCAATGATTCTCATTCGATCTGGATCAAACATTCGATCTGGATCAGGGTTGAAAGCCATGTGAAAGCGAACCAATAATGCCAGAAATATGGCTTCGTGCAAAGGCGTGCGATCTCTCTCTCTCTGATTTATATTAGTGCCAAAACGAATATGGCGTTCAACAACCTCAACATGTGCCTCTTTTATCGCTGTAAAAATATCTTCAGCCGGCGGACTTGGATCTTCGGCGGGCGGACTTGGCCGGCGGCATCTTTGACATCTTGAAATCGCGAGGCCCTCGCTTGGCAAAAACTTTTGCGAGCGCAAGACACTCATACACTTATATAAAAAAAACTAATTTAAATATGTTCATTTGCTAAATGAAGAATCCGCCAAATGTCAAACCGATTGGTCCACTATTTGCTCAGCGAAGACCAATTACCAATTGCGATTCGTGTTGTATTGACGGATTGCCATTTGCGATTTGGGCAATTGCCAATTGCGCGCGGTAACCGCATTCGGTACATAAGCCTACTATATCAATTAGTTAGGGTCAACTGATATAGTATGTTAGGGTTAATGTTAGGGTCATTGTATTGGGTTAGGGTCTCTGTGTTAGGGTCCTCATACCATTAGGGTTAGGATTAGGGTTAATCCAATATGTTATCACCCAATATATATAGACATCCATTAATTTATGTATTTGTATTGGTTTTATTTTAATAAAATTATTAGGGTTTCTGTTAGGGTTACCAAACCCTAGTATTAGGGTTAGCGAAGCCGAACGGATAACGCGGGTATATAACTGCACGCGTTTGGACATCCAATGGCTTATATACCATACACAATACGTCTCCGTGTCAGTATATAGTACTACCATAATCGTGTTATGTGTGAGTATATAGCTGCACATTAGCCAGCAACAAGTTTTCAATAAATCTTTGTCGGCTGTAATCATGGCGACACGGTCGGCACCGTCGGGGTTGCGCACGAGCTCTTTACTGTACCTTGATAAAGACGACACTTTGCCAGCCGCGGTCATGGCGTCCCTGCGCAGCATGTCAGTGTCCGACTCCGAGCGACGCTCTCCTGGCGCACCCGGCGGTGTTCAGAGCCCCTCCAGACGCTCAGAACAGGGGGCCGGTGCGAATGGTGTTGTTGAGACCCTTCAAGCCCTCAGGGAAGCGAAGAAAACAGCAAAGCGTGCTCGTGATGCCGCCCCCGGTGATGAAGCACTGCGTGCGCGCTATAAAAAGGCAAAGAAAAGGTACAAGGAGATGAAAGAAAAGACAAGCGTGGCGAGTAAGACCATCAATGAGCGCGTGAAGGACGGCGCTGGGCACGCGCGACGCGTGGGGTCTTTATCTGTTGTTGTTTCCCCCTCCTTGTCAAGTTTGAAGCAATCTCGTTTACAGCAAGAAGTTCTACACGGGCATGGACATGGTTCGCAGCATTTGCAGCAATCGCAACAGCATGTTCCTCGTGATATGTCGCCTCGCGTGTCAGCGGCTGTTCTGGCATCGCGTCGTCGGCGGGGTTCGAATACGTATCTCTGTCGCATCGGGGACGCGTATGTTGGTGCTCATGAAATAGGTTCAAATATTGTTTCAAAGTCTGGGTTTTCAAAGTCTGAGTTTTCAAGGTCTGAGTTTTCAAAGATGTCTCCCGTTTCAAAGCGCGCGAATGTTGTTTTTGGCGTGGGTTCTGAGTCTGTGTCAACAATGTCTCCTGGCGTTTTTGGAGGGGGTCTTGGTGTTGGAGTTTCGCGTGTTGCGGTTTCTGGAAAGTCGTTCGATGCTGATGGTGTTGGAAAGTGTGCAATGAATTCTGGAAAAGTGTCTAAAAAGAGTTCTGAGAACCAGACTTCTCAGAATCCAATGCCGGAAAGTGTCCCAGTTCCGGAAAGTCGACGCCCCACCAATTCCGGAAAAATTACGAAATACCAACAGCACGTGCAATACGCAAGCGGACCCGCATTTCACCAGCAGTGGCACGCGCGGCGCGAAGAGTGGCTCTCGAACTATTCCAATGCAGGAACTGTTCGAAAATACAGGCCCTATGTCAACAAGCTCATTCAATTCATCGAACAACAAGGCAATGCCCACTTACATCCCAAGGACGCCATTACACGCACACTCGTCAATCAATTCCAACGGGACGTTAAAACGCACGCCACGCCGTCCAATCAAACAATGATACTCAGCGCGACGTCGAGCTTCCTCAAACATCTCGCCGAAGAAGACGTGACGCCCAAAGATCGCTCCAAGCACATTAAAATTCCTGCTGCGCCCAAGCCCAAAAAGAAAAAAGATCTCACCATTGAACAAGTCAAAAGGATTATGGATGCCACGGACGACCAAAAAACCAAGGCCTTGCTGGCCGCTGCCTACTTTGCCGGTCTGCGCACGAAAGAGACAGTGCATCTCACCGCGTCAAAATGCAAAACGGTCGACGGAAACATGACGATCACCGTCACAAAAGCTTCGGCCAAGGGCAAAAAGGAACGCGATGTGCCAATATCAAAAACGGGAGCCAAACTATTGAAACCATTCATTGAAGCGGCCAAGGCGAGGGGCGGCCACCAGTACCTATTTCCGGGACGTTATAAGGGTACGCACATCGTCGAAAAGACCATGTGGAACTACATCAAAAAGCCGGCGCGCGCCGTGGGCCTCGAAGACGTGGCGTCGCATCATTTTAGGCACGCGTTTGCGTCACACGGTGCGCAGGCGGGAGTCGACATTGCCACCATTAAGGATCAAATGGGCCATTCGTCATTGAAAACGACTTCGAACTATGTTCATGGCAAGAAGGATCACGCGTCGTCTGTGTCTGCGTCGTTGGACTCTGCTTTTGAGGATAAACCCGCTGCGCCAGTTGCGCCCGTCGCCGCGCCCGTCGCCGCGCCTAGTGCTCCGCAAACGGGCCGCAGTGCGACGCAAGAATTGGTTCAATTGGTGGGCATGTACAGGGAAGGTCTATTGACCAAAGAGGAGTTCATTGCTGCGAAAAAGAACTTGAGCATATTACAATAAAAAAAGCATAGTTAATGAATACATAATTATATTGTTAGCTATTTGGCTCCACTAACCCTAATTCAAGGGTTCGGTTTAAGTTAGGTTTAACCCTAACACATGGTGGAAAGTGTACATTACGGATATCTGTTTATTTGAAATAAGATAACTATATATAATTTTGTAATACATGCATTGTGACGTAATTTACGGGGTTTACCCTAACTAGGGTTTGGGTAAACCCTAATAACCCTAATCGGGGGTTTGGTAACCCTAACCAATAACCCTAATTTCACCGGGTTGTACCGTTAAGTACTGGAGTGGCGTCAATACCAAAATTTATAATCTTAGCACCAATCTGGTAAACATTCTTGGTCTCGGGTTTCGTTTCGATACTGATGATCCCACCAGTATTCTTTTAACGCAAAGAGTCGTTCATCTAACTCTGTATCAGTCATGTCTTCAAATAGATATTCTGTAAGTGCATCATTTCCTTTTTTCATTGAACATATTGGTTCGTTTTTAGATCATGAAATGAAATCTAAATTACATTTTTAATTCATACAAGACAAGTTATGTTATTGTTTTATTTTCGCGCGTTGTATTTGTCTTTTATGAATGCAAGTCGTTTTGCTACTATCTGATCGTACACATTTTTAAAATCATCAGTGTCGGTTTTCGATGTAAGAAATGCTTCGCGGCGTTTTGCATATAAATCTTTCATTGACTCAATGAAGTCATAAACTCGGTCGGATGCAAATTCGAGTACTTCATCACTTGGACATTTAGCGAATTCTCTCTGAATAATATTGAGATTGTCTCTGAGGTCGTCTGAGACATGTGCCAGTACAAGGAGATTGGCTCCACTAATTTTCTTCACAGCATCGAAGTTGTTACGAAACCAGTCGTCAAACCAAAGAATTGCATCTGCATTCACATTCTTTACCACGCTAGTAATAAAATCAATGTCACTAGCTAAAAACGGACAATTATTCTCGAGTAATTCGCGCACATAATCGGGGTCATCAACATCCTCTGGTAATTCTTGTAAAATGCCAATGACAAATTCGGGGTCCTTGCAAAGACGTTTGGAAGCGTAATTAAGAGTGTCCCAATAGAATGAACCATAGCTGCCATCCGCCTCTGCAGCCTTGTTGAGCACGTCTGGGTCATCACACAATCTTTTTGACACGTACGCCAAAGGATTGCCTCCATCGCGCTCTGCATCGACCTGGCTTTTGTATCTCTCTATAAACTGCAAAACAAATTGCTTGTTGTCCGATACCTTTTCATACATTTCAGGATGATATTGACAAAGATGATCCATAATGCCATAGTCGTGACGTATAGCCTGCATCACAAACACAGGTTGAGAGAATAAATCTTGGTCACACCACTCGTACGGACTTGGTAGAATAGACAGGTCCAAATCTGGACGGTCAGCAGCGTATTTTTCAAGAAGAGAAATGACAACATCAATGTCACTTTTGAACATGTCTGGTATATATTCAGTCAAATGAGTAGCCCCCTCGCCAATATAATTTATAGCAAGAAGTAACAAGTCCTTGCGACGTCTTCGCTCCTCATTCATGTGTTTGTAAACCCATTCGTTTGACAGAATTGCATCACCAATTACAGCATCCTTAAATTCATCTGGTATGTGTTTCCAGTTGCTTGACTTATTCCGCAACAAGCCATCTTCAATGAGTGCCTTTACGGTTTCAAGAGTACCCCATGATATGACTTCAGCTTGGACATATTTTTGCCAGGGGTGGGCCTTACCGCCGCATTTATTCCAAGTACTTAATTTTGCCGATGTATAGTTAACTAAATCTGGCTCATTTGGGTCTCGGGTTTGGAATACCTGAGGCCTAATTATACCACTGTGAAGTGTGCAAAGACGTAGTTTCTTTGCATCAGATGGTTGCGATTGTTCGTTTTTTCTTTTTGACAGAACTTTATTGGCCATGGCTATTTGTTTCTAGTCACACAAGTGTTATGCACATATTAAATCGCATATTCTATAATTATGATGAAACAATTTGTAAAACGATGCACAGTTAAAAACGAATGAATGAATGAAAAAAGGGCTCGAATACGTGGTACGGTAAAGTACGTTCATTTACAACTTGGAACGTAAATACGTAATA
>VMHT01106799.1_pt1 | contig 39828 bp, 45 predicted proteins | sample 4693611 | NCBI WGS metagenome assembly VMHT01 (sample SAMN12280063, study PRJNA550983) | marine metagenome | isolation source: seawater sampled from same location over 5 years 0.02-0.2 micron viral filtrate | place: USA: collected off the coast of southern California halfway between the port... ...
AAGGATGGGACTCTGGTCTACCGTCCTGACAAACCCCTTTCGTGTGGTGCGAAAGTGTGGATTGAATCAACCGATTACGAGATTGTCAAATGAAAGTACTCATCCCGGTAGAAGTTTCCGATCAGGCTATCGAAGATTTTCTGATCACAACTTTTGAAAGTGGCCTTTCCGATTCGTGGTTAGGCTACAAGGTTCGATGTTCCTTCAGCCGTAAAGCTGATAATACCCGTGACTATACGGATACGCTCAAAGGCGCAGGCATTGATGTCTTTGATGCTGAAACGGGCGAAGCATTTTACAAATCCAATGTACTCAGGATTACAGATGACGGGTGGACTGATCCCGATATGATCAAAATCAGGAAAGAAAGAACAATCTTTGATCATGTGGATATTGAGTGGGGCTTACAGATCGTAGCGAGAAAGGAACCTCAACTCATACATCAACTGATTGATGAATCGTACGATGCAGATACTTGCGACAGGATCATGCAGTACATTTTATTCGGTAAACAAATATTCGGATGAGCAACAATGAAATTTTTCAAAGACAGACAAAACGTAGGAACCCCGTTCTATGAAGGTCACGCTTATTTTTGGAACATGAAATACAAGTGGGACTTGAGAGACACAACCCCGAACATTCGAAGGCAGATCCACAAGATCTTTTTAGATGAGGGACTTGAGCTTTCGGGTTACACCAAACGTCATGATGAAGTAGTCAATCGTTTCATCAGAAGAAAGGAACACCGGAATAAAATGCAAAGACGTTACGGAACTTATGAACCTAACACCTACACTCAATTAGACTTGTCTTAGAAGGCATTTCTCAATTAAATAAACTCGCAAATTTCAAACCGGAGCAACAATGAACATAGAAAATCATATTACAGAAAACCTGTCAGAGGGTTTTGATATTTGTTATGAATGTGGAGCAGTTCAAGAATACGGCACGATGCAGGATATTAGTGAAGTTGATTTTGATATTTTTTGTGATCAATGTTTAGAAAGTAAGGAGCAACAATGAAAGAAGGCAGAAGCATTCCGAATCTTGAATCATTGTTTCAAGTCGGCGGTCACAACAAGTACAAAGTCGTTCAATTATGTTACGGAGTTTTTGGTCAAGGAACCACTTTTGATGAAGCATGTGAAGATGCAGTCGAGTGGATCGAGAGTGTATCCAATGCAGAAGAAGTCAAAGCACTTCTTGTAGAACGTCATGAGGCACTTGACGGTGACATGACAATGTTAAACATTGATGATCACGAAGATTTTCATGATTACGAGGTGCAAGAATGATAAACCAAATCAAAACCCCGTCTGAATTCTTCAATCATTTAGGAATGAAGAACGATGATGATCTTTCAGAGTATTTAGAAAATAACACACGGTTGAAGATGTGGGCATATGACAACATCAGAGGATACGATCCTGAAGATGAGAGTGACGGTCCCTTCATTGACTTCGGAATCGATGATGCGTTTACAGGCGATCATCATTTCGATGTTGTGGAATTACAGTTTCCCATCGTTGGCAAAAATTTAAAACCGTGGGAAATTCTTTCATCAGTCATCAAGCAAGTTGAGAAAGAATACAAAGAGTTTCGTTCTGATCTTGCAATCGCAAATATTCCTTTAACCAATTAATAATTCAAATACGGAGTCTCAAACCCCGGCAAGGGTAAAAGCTCCACCTTTTTTCAATTTGAGACTCAGCCTAAACTGAATGTTAAAAAATTGAATGAGACTCCGTATATTTCTGACTTCTATAATAATTCTAGAAACAAAATTAGAATTATTAAACTTCACGATCCCTTCCTACCACTGCATCCTTCCTCAAAAATTCAAATAATTCAATTTTTCCAACACCCCCCTATATACAAACACAAAAAAATAAGAAGAGAGACAACCCATAGACAGAGATATGAAGAAAATATATATAACCCAATATGAATTATAGAATTATTAGTTAATTCGTTCATATCACTTGCCTAGCGACCCGTAATACTTCTATAAAAAATATCGAAATATCGAGAAATAATACTTTTTGAGAGTTTTTCTTTCTCAACGACAGGCTCTTCAATTACGGTTTCAGGTGCAGTCGGCTCCGTGATGAGGATCGTGTCCTTCTTCTTTTGCCACTTCTTCCAAATCTGATGAACCCGTCCAGTTGAGATCCCAACTTCTTCTCCGATCTCTCGACACGACATTCCCTTCATCCGCATCTGAACGATTTTAGTGTTTCTTTCTGCATTCGGTGAATCCCCCCATATTTGATGATGTGCCATAGTTTCCTTTCTTAGGCATGAGCGGAAGCAATGTATCTCAAAGATATTTTCTTTGAAGTCTTCACCTCTTCAATGAGGATCTGTCCACTGTCTTCCAAGGTTTGAATAATATCTTTTCTCTCGTAGGCTTTGAGGTAATAGGTTTTCTTGCATAGTGTCGATTTGAGCATCCCTTTACTTCCCGCATCTTCAATCGTACGGTACACCTTCTTTGTGATATGCTCTTGCTCGTTATCTGCCAACTGTAGCTTGACTGAATGTATCGTTCGCTTGATGCAAAGCTCGACAATCTCGACTGCTAAAAGCATGTCTTCATATTCGATCTCAGACTTGTTTTGTGTCGCAGACAGAATCAATGCGACTTGAACGACAAACTGAGATGACCTTCCCCAGAGATCCTTGAACTGATCATCACCGTCAATCTTCTGATCGCATAGATCCCGAAACTCTTGTCTGATTAAAGAAGCCTTATCGGAATACTTGAGGATCATCGGTTCAATGAGATCGGGATTATGAGAACCGGTTCCTGCGACTTGATTGATCGGCATGTCCTTGATCCTTCTGACCTCATCTTTTAAGGATCGAGGGATCTTCAAGATCCCGCCTTCCAACTCTTCCGGTCTTTGAGGATCAGCGATGAAATGCAGATACCGATTTAAAAAACCGTTTACGACATGCATCGACTTCATCACCCCGAAGTAAGACTCAGGCGTTGTAGTCGCATAGATCGTCACGCACGGTTGTTTAAAGGTTTGCTGTCTCGCATCGTTGACCCGCTGTTCCGCATACTCCTGACCCGCATAAACTCCGTCTGCCGCCGAGTACAACTTCATCAGCGTACGCTGTATTCCTTGTTTGAAAGTCGGTGCATTCGCATTGATTAGACCCGACATGATGTCTCCCCACTCATCGAGTAAGAACATCGCATTCGATTCGTTCTCAGGTTTTCCGACTACCCGTTCAATCGCTGATGCAGAAGTGAAGTCCTCACCGGGAATGTGGTGTCCGACTTCAGCTTCTTCTGCCAAGAGTCTCAGAACCTTCCTTGCGTGTTCTTTTCCCGATGCGGTTCCTGCAACGCCGACACAATAAACATTCGTTCTCGTGTCCTGTGGTGATCTGACACGCTTGCCCAAGAGCATCCCGAAGAAGGCAAGGGATGCACCCAAAGATAAATAAGGTTGCGGTCTGATTGACGTTTCATTGATGAACCGACAAAGTTCCCCAATCGGTCCCGGTGGATAGAGGATGTGATTCGGGATCGGAGGAATCGTATCGACCTTCTCTGCGACTTGCGGTTCAGGCTTCGATGTCAGGCCAAGTTTATTCTTGAACTTGAACCACTCTTCATCCGACATCTCAGGAAGATCCGCTCTCTCGATTCTTGAGAGGTGAAGCGGTCTTTTGATCCCGGAACGAATCCCGTCATCAATTGTCTTGAACTCAGCCCGTGCTTCTTCTTGATTATCAAAGATCAGTCCGGTGCAGTCTCTCAGGTTCGACCTTGCAACTTCTTCTTCCAAATCACCGGAGCCGACAAATCCACCTAGCCAATAGGCAACCCGATTGATCAGGTTGTGTCGTTCACCGGGGATCGCAGATGAAACTCTCTCTCTTGCGAAGGCAATAATGTTGCGTACGGCACGGTCTTTAATCTCACCTTCATCGAGCGGTTTGTAATTGACCTCGTTTTGCTCAACCGCCTTCGAAGGAAAAAGCCTTTCGATGTCATCATCATTGAGAATCGGGAGATCATCGAAATCCCCGTGAATCAGTTCGTACTGCTTTCCTGACTTCTCATGAATCGAAGGTGGAGCGACACATTGTCTCCCGGTGGACTGAAGTTCTCCGACTCTAGGACCGCCGTGATTTAAATGAAACGCCCTCGACTTCGGAAGGTTCTCTGCTACGAACCAGTAATGCCGTCCTTCCGCTGATTCTCTTCCTGACTTAACCACGCAAAAGTCTTCAACCTGAACACGCTTTTCGAAATCGTCCCGACCACTATCAAGATCAGCGCAAACAATAAAACCGTCAGTAACAGGAGTCCCACACAAAAGTCCCACATTGTCTGCATCCTGAAATTTGGCAACCTGCCAATCAGATGAGTCAGCAAGATCCTGCTTTTGCCACTTTGCTCCTCGTGGTCTTTTTGACCGGGGCCAGAGTGGGATCGGGTGCAACCCGCAGTTGAAGTAGTGTCTGATGTGTTCATCTCGTTCGTCCTTCTTCATTTTTTGCCATCGCCCTTTTTTAATTTTTCTTTTTGATGAACCGTCAGTCCCTCGATTGTCTGAGGGAAATCTTGTGAGTATTTTGTCAGCCAATCCGAATGAAGGACCGGACCATCCTTTGTCCATTTCACCCCTGCCAAAGGTTCGGTGGGCAACGGAAACTTATGCTCATCCAACCGGATCTCAAGTTCTTGAACCTTGATCGTAGTTTTTCTTTGAAGATCCATGACCTGATCCAACCGTTTGAGAACGAATGCGAGTTCGTCCAAATAGGGATCTCCGGTGGATTCGGGTCTAGCATTAAACTCATCAAGTCTTTTTTCTTTTCTTTTTTTTTCTAATTCATTGTCACTCATGCCATCACCTCTTCGATCTGATCCATCGGACGTAAGACCCAACAACTCGCCTGATAATTGTTAGGCGGTCCTATTCTTTTCGATCCTCGTGGATAGTGATGACTTACTCGTTTCAAATAAGACTTCCCGTCTTCCTCGTAGGATTCATAAAATTCTTTTGCAGTTAAGAATCCGTAAATAAAGACTCTGTCAGGATCAGAATAATGAGTTCGACCACGCTGACGGTTGAATCCATCGTATTTGAGATGTGCATGAATATAGAGATTCGCCCTTTCTCTGTGTGAGGGAACAATCAAGGGTCCGTATTCGGTCCCTGTCGTTTTGACATCGATTCTTCTTTTACCCAACTCGATATCAACCCCGCCGTCACCATAGGGTCTGACCTTTAGAATCTGATTCTTGTGGTAGTGGTAGTGGGTGAAAGGTTTGACTTTGTAGAGATAGTTCAAAACTGCCAGTTCACCTTTATTCCCGGTATTGAAATTGCTCTGAGCAAAATCCCCGTAGTACCCGCCTTTCGCTTTTGCCTTCTGCCTTGCAGATTCTCTGCACTCTTTGCATTCGTCTTCTGTCAGTTTGATAATGACTGTCCTTTTATCAACGAACGCCTTCATTCTTTCGTTATCATCATCGTCTTCGAATATCCAATTACCGATTTCCCATGCTTCTTCAAATGTCATCACTCCATTCCTTGCCTGACCGGACTGAGACTTCGATGTAACCCTTGCCTTCAGGGTCTTTTTCGCACCGTACGATGCGGAAGTCATCAATCTGTGAATCGTTTTTATAAAGACCTCCCCATAGAAAAGTCTTTTTCTCTTTGTTGAAATCTCCTTCCAAAGAATCGAGGATTGCTTTTCCTAGATTGTCGATGTCTCTTGTCCTCTCGTCAGGAACATAGGCATTGACCCATAACGTCACCCGATCCTCTTCGGAGAATACCGGACCAAATCGAGGTCCGATGATTTGCTGTACAACCCATTTAAACTCCCTGCCTTTTTTTGAAAGATAGACTCCCCTTTTCCCGGAAACGTAGTAGCTGTTCACCGTGGGAGGCCAAGGCAGGATGAGTTTAATTGTTTTGATGACTGAGTATTTCTTGATATCCATCGCTGTCGAATTGAGTAAAGCGATCCCAGTTCAAGACCGCCTGCGGTTGAAGATCTGTTTCCAATCCCCTGTCCCGCCTGCCACCGAAAACGACCTTGTCAGGGACCGATTCCCGGTTGTTCATCGAAGCGAACAAAGGTCCGTCCTGACCGTTTGTTTTAACGAATAAAAAGAAAGGCAAGTGAGAAGAGTGCGATGCGAGGTGCAACGCTTCCCACTTGTCCATTGAGATTAAAAATCCGTTCTGCTTGAAAAACGACTCATGCTGTTTTCGCCCTTTAAATTCACCGTACGCTACACCAAAAGGCTCCCGGTATAGTGTCGTTTGATTTAGAGAGTTTCCGCAGATGAGCCAATCGATTTTAGAAAACCGATGTAGCTTGATAACGGAGAAGCCTGTGATCCGTTCAACGGTTTTTCGGGCTTCTTCTTCTGCCGTCTGATTTGAGAGGGATTCTAGTACGGGCATCCATTCCTCTATTTTTTCGGTGAAGCTCTTCAATCCGATGAAGGGCTTTCAAGCAGTCTTCTGATGCAGACCGGAGTTGATAGATCTGAGTTCGAAGAACATAAAGCTGTTCATCGAACTCCTGATCCTCGATTTTACTAAGCGGGAGTTGCTTCACGCTCTTTCCACGGCTCCGGTGGAGTCTGAGTGTTTCCACCCGGAAGTGAAGGAGCGGGAGCGGTTGCTTGTTGCGGAGCCTGTTGAGGTTCCTGATTCTGAAACGGCATGTCATCTGCGGTTTCCATTTTGTTCCACCTGACGATGTCGTTTTTCTCAGGATAAAGCTCAGTCGCTTCGATGAGCTTCACTTTCGCCATCAGTTTTCTTCCGACCAACTGCCTTGCATCATCCCAATCAGGAATCCCGGAAGACTGAGAAAGGTTTTTCAACTGAGAACGACCAATCCCTTGAGCTTTGGGATTTGCGTTTTCGATGTTGAGTCTGAAGGTTATCAAGGTTCCTGCGACATTAGTCGGCGCAAGAATCTTTTGGGTGACTTCGAACATCATGCCGACTCCGGTTTCCATTCCCGCTTTCGTCTGTTTGATGTTGCACGAGGTTGTTTCCACCGGATATTCCCCGGCGGGAACTGCACCGTAGGAAGAAAGATCTTCTTCCTGATTTGATCTAAATGAGTACTGAGTGTTTGTCATAGTATTTCCTTTTTATGACAGGTTAAGGGATGCAGAATCGGGACTGCACGTTTGACCACATTTCTATCAGGTCCGTCAGAGCATGTCCGAACCTGACTAGTCGTATCCGTTGAGCCGCCTTATGCCACCGTGACCCCGCTGTTTGTGGACGGGGTGATTCCACGGCGTAGTTCACCCGACTCATGACAGAGAATCTCATGTGGTGGTGGGTTGAGATTCCGAACCCGATTCTGCTTGGGTTATTGCTTCCTGCAATGCAACGTACGTTGCAGGTAGCTGATCCGGTAAACCGAATCGATTTCCTGCGAGGTACGCAGGGTTGCTTCCGACATGAAGGATTCTTTCCTTACCCCCTGATGCCTTCGTTGCCGTCTTTCCGAAACCACGATCTTCCTGTGAAAGAACCGTGTCTAAACTTAGGTAGCCGATCATGTCCACCCATTCGGATAATAGTTCCCCGGTCTTATCCGACAGCTTCAATTGCCAACTGTCGTATTGAGGGAACTGTGGATCATCGATCTTTTTCACCTGAGAGTGGCAAAGCAGGACAACCCACTTGTTTTTTGTTTCATGTTGCCATGTGAGACACTCCAAGATGTCATTCCATCTGTTCCGCATTAAGGCTTTGCCTTTGCCGAAAGGGATGTCATTGATCGCCTTGACCTTGTTTTTGACTTTCACATCTTTTTCGATGATGCGGTCAAGCCAATCAACGGTGTCGAAGACGATTGTCTCAAACGGATCTAACTCCTCACTTGTTGTAAATTTTAAAATCTCATCAAAACTTTCTTCCCACATCGGGACTACTGCGACTTCGTTTCCTAAAAATTTCGTCCCGTTTTCAAAATCGAAAAAAACAGGTTTCGGAAACGAGGAAGCTAAAGTGGACTTCCCGGTTTTCTCTTTACCGTGAAACATTCCTTTGCGCTGATTTTTCTTCAGCGATTTTGAACTTTGAATTGTAGGCATTCAGTTCCTTCCGTAATTCATTGATTTCTTCAGTAGGCGGTTGAGAACGAAGCTCATCGTAGGAAGCCGCCCTGATCTCCCTCACGATCCGCTGTAACAACTGATTCACATCACCTGTCCGGTTTTAAGTTCTTGACGAATGATGTCCTTAGAAATCCACTCTTTCATTTTGGGTTGCTCCAAGATTTCAGGATTATCGACTTCACTGACTCCGATCTCAGGATTCTCAACGTCATCGCCCAACCATAATCCTTTGGCGAAATTAACTTCGGCATCCTTGAAATCTTCACCTCTGACGAAAATCGTGAAGGCGAAAACTTTCTTATTCGTAATCTTCTTCAAGCCCACGTTCATAGAGTTTGGCTGATCCTCTGATTTCGCCTTTGACGATTCCTTCGATGAGTTGTCTTTCTTCTTCATTTTTTCCTAAGAGTCTGTGTTTTCGTGCATGACCTCTCCCGTCAGGATTTCTCCAAAAAGCTGAATCCTTTGACGGGTAGTAAAATTCCTCTAACTCGCTTTCGAGATTTCTGAACCAACCACTTTCGGCTTTAGCATTCTCAGCAAGGTAGGGAGATCCCTTTGGTTTTCCTCGTGACATATCTTGTAGTGTGAGCAGTAGCGTACGGAGCAAAGCGGAGAGTTCCGGGCCATCGGGAAATAGTTATTCGATACCGCCCATTCGAAATTCAACGCTCTCATTAAAACCTGAGAAACGAGATCCTCATCGACATCGAATTTGATGACCTCGACTTTGGGCGTTTTCAGGTTCCAGACGAACCCGTGAACTTCCCCGGCAGGCAGGTAGCTGAGATTCTTTTCCTGCATAATTGCAAAGCTATACAATGCAATTTGCATTTTATAATCGATCTTAGACAAATTCATCGCACGACCTGCCGATTTTATGTCTATAATTTTTAATCGCTTATCCTCTCGATCATATGCGAGTAAATCGATGAATCCTTTGATCGGAAGTTTCAGATCACGAAGGTGAAGCATGATCGGATGCTGAACACCAATCGGGTCTAAAGTCCGGTGATGTTCGGATTCAGGATGACAGTATTCAGGAATCAGCGTTGCGATGTTATCAACCGCCTTTGCGTAGTCTTCCTTGTCCTTTTCATCCCAGTGGGAAGTGTCTGTTTCAAGACCCTGCTTGACGGTCTGATCAGCGAAGAACTGTTTATAGTCTTTGGCAGGCTGACCGTGCCTGATGATGTCTCCGAAGTATCCGTCCGAAGATGCGGTTGTATCGTCTAATCCCTTGCCTACCAACAATCCCGCACCTGCTTTGAATGGCAGACCACGCTTTTTATCGTAGTACCATTTCATCCCGCAACTCGCATGAGCCGCATGTTGAGAGTTCGATGAATTCTTAATGCAGTCGAGACTCACGATCCAACCCCTACGATAGCTTCCTGCCTTTCCTTTAATAAGGACTCTGCTTCTTTCAGAACATAGGAGTTGGATCGATTTCCGAATGCCACATCCCGGCAATGCTGTCTCGTGTAGCCCGTCCGGTTAGCCAGTTCGGTCCAAGGATTCTTGGTTAACTGAAGTTTTTCACCTAATGTGCGATTTCCTCTTGCTTGCATTCTATATATGTGCTGTAATTTCCAGTGTCAGCTTACGGTGTGCGCTGACTGAATATGCACATACTAGCGAGTATAATCGATGAATCAAGAAAAAAATATAGGGTCTGGAAAATTAAATTCAGATCATGGTCAGGTCAACGGATCTGAATGGGGAAGGAAAAATTTGGTTTTTGAATTTGGAACAGGATCTCGATGGGGAAGCAGACTAGGTTACTCTGAATCTGCTAAGTGGGGATCAGGGGAAGGAAGCAATGTATAAAAATAACTTCTGGGTATGTGGCTTATTAGGAAAATCGCAAAGTCCACCACATGCGAGGAACAGCGCATTATTTTGGAGTAAGGTATATGTCCAAACACTGAGAATTAACATCCCACCGCCGGGATAAATTAATCAAGAGAGGGTCAGTTCAATTAACCTGACTTTAAACAAAAATAACATGGCAGGCCGACCTGCCTTATCAAAAACGTGAAAAGGAAATATGAATCTCAAAGATTTGAGACAATCGAAAAAACTTTCCCAAATTGAATTCGGGAAAAAACTAAAGTGGAGCCAACATCGAGTTAGCAGATTAGAGTCAGGAAGACAGGAATTTTTCAACTCAGATAAAGAGTTGGTTAAAGAAGTTTTTGGGGTAGATGTTGAAGTACCCCCAAACCCAACCCCTTTTGCCCCACACTCTGGCGAAGACAGAGATAAAGTGGTTGAGGTACTTGAACAGAGAATTCGGGATTTAGAGGCTAGGATTGCCGACAAAGACAGGATGATCGAATTAATCTTGGATAAGGAGAGGGTCAAAACATAAACATTTTTTTTATGAAAGGATAGAATGAAAGAAGAACATAGCTTGGTTTTCAGGGTGGATCAGCCTCGAAAATTCAGGGAGCTATTGAGCGATGGTACTGTGGAGCGGGAAATTGAAAGAACCAAGGCAAAGATTGAAAAAAAAATTGTTGAGGTTTCTGAGAACCGATTCACCATCACCATTGGTATCAGCGATGATACCGATATTGATAAGATGATGTGTGTCTGTTCCAAAACGCTTGAAACGGGATTCGATCTTTTAAGACCGCCCGTGATCAGGGATATGGAACAGGAGCGGTTACTAGAAGAAGCCCTTGCGGTTTAAGGCACTTGATAACGGAAGAGTGCGGGGATACTTCCGCACGCTTACCCCGAAGGGTAAAAAGACCATCAGGCGGTACATCTGTAAAGTCTCAGATGTTCAACTGCCTGACGGATCTTTGGATGTGGAGCGTACGATTCAGTACTGGACTTACATGTATGTCAAAATTGATCGCTCACAATATTTCCGGGACCATAAGTTCGATCACCTTTGTGACCAGTATCAGGCGCATGTCGAAAAGACACTGGGCCGAAATACTTGGCTCAACTATAAAAAGGGGATCTACCGATTTTTAGATGAAGTCCGGGGTTTGGATGTTGAAGAATTCGAAGAGGTTCATTCGGATGACTTCAAAGCCCGGATGAGAAACCTAGCCAACCGGACCCAACGATCCTACTGCACCTCAGTTAACCAGTTCCTCAACTGGATCAGGGAGCAGAAAATCCCTCATTCAGCCAAGATCAAACTCCCCAAGGAACGAAGAACCAACGCAAGACCCTACCTTCCTGAAGAGATCGAAGCGGTTTCATCAGAGATCAGGAGAGCGTTTCGTGAGGGGGAGAAAAAATATCAGATCAACTACTGGAATCATTTACGAGCGTGGATGATGATGCACTTGACGGGGATGCGGAGATCGGAAGTCTACGGCTTGAAATATTCAGACATCAAACCTGAGTGGATCAACATCCGGGATAACCCGGATTTAGGAGTCTTCATCAAAGGTGCGACTGAGGAAGACGTTGCCATCGGAAAAGCCCTTTCTGATTTTTTATTAGAAGACAAAGCCTTTTGTAAGGACAGAAAAATCATCTCAAGGAAAGTCTATCTCTGCGGTTTAGACGGTCAGATATTCTGTAAGTCGGTGGATACCTTGACTCAGGCTTTAGGACGGCATGTCAAGAATGCGGGGATCGATCCTGATGCGAAAATCTGTCATGGGCTTCGGGCTTCTTTCATAACGTCAGTTTATGAAAACTTCGGAATCGGAGAAGCGCAGGATTTGGCCCGTCACAAATCTCCAAACACCACCCGTCAATATATACCTGAAGGTTCTAAAACCAAGAAGAGAAGAGCGATCATCGACAGTCTCTTCGGGACAACGCTAGGACAACAAGCTTGATAAACCTTGCAACCGCAACGGATTTGCTGTCACTGTTAACCACTGGGTCGCTGGTTCGAGTCCGGCTTGGGGAGCCAGTATTTGCAAGGGGTTGCGGGTACGTGGGGTATCTAAAACCCCTTGTAAATCAGGGACAATTTGGGACAATTTTTATCTGTAGAAAATGTGGCTGTCGATAGTGGCCTTTTTCCGATAAACTTTTGACCACTTCGGTGACACATAATCTGCGTGATACCACAAAGATCCCTCCACCAAATTCGGCATAAAATCGTTCGCATTCATTAGCCAAATTGATAGGTCAAAGACCCGTTGATATTCTTTTTGATTTCTAGGATGATCGGATCTCCCGTCACAATGCCAAGAAAATTGACAACGGTTTCGTTTCGTCCCGCCCTGAAAAACGACTTCACAAATTGAGTTCGGGAACTTAGGTGATTTGACTCGATTCAAGACCACCTGACTAACCGCAATGATGCCTGCTACGGATTCTGATCGTGCTTCGTGATAGGCATTGAGTGCGAGACAATGCGCTTCACGAGAATCAGCGTAAGACGGTGCGGATCGAATTAGCGATGCAGGCAGAATGCTGATCGCTAAGAGGATTATTAGAAGGGTACGAATAAGCGAAGGTCATTACAGGTTCACCACTCTTTCAGTAGCTTGCGAGAATTCATTCATCTCTGTTCGTATTTCGTTTATACTTTTTCGATATTTTTCTTGAGACTCTTTAATTTTTGACTCAGAAGCTTTTCGATTCCGCAGGTTTCTGATCTCTTCTCTAGATGCACGAATCTGTTCGTTTATCTCTCTCATGTAATTCTGCATCGTACGTTGTCTCGATAGCTGTGGATCGACAGGAAGGATGTTCAATCCTAGCAATTGAGATATTGCCTGCATTGCCGTGGACTTAGGATTGCCACGAGAATCGGTGTCACCTTGAAGCGCACCGATAAATTTTCTGATCGGTCCTTGTAATCGTTCTTGACGGGTTTCCATCATTAGGTCAGGTAGACCCGCAAACAGCGTAGGCATAGACAAATTCCAACCGTAAAGCAACCATGACATTGCCGCATCTTTACCTTTGGCTCCGGGAGGAACGACTTCACGTTGTGTGAAAGGATCTACGTTTGTCGTGATTGCAGAGATGATCGAAGGCCAAGGACCGCCTGCAATCCCCAGAGTCTGTAATGCGGATCTCAGGTCACCGTCAGCGATCTCATTTTGCAGTTCCGCAAACATGCCCCAAGGAATCATGTAGGAACCGTCTGCGAACTGAAGACGATTGTTTTCATCCTTGAACGGGATTAAGTACATATGAGATTTGTTCCTTGCATACTCAGCCAACGTCTTTTTGATCGCATCGACATCGTCATCCTCAAGGCCGAAGAATGCTTCTCCCACAAGACCGGGAAGATACTGACTCGCTAGATAATAGGGAACCAGACGGTGAGGATTGTCACGAATTGTTTCAGCCATGATCCCTGCCATTTTTACATAATATGTCAAAAAAGGCGGTCCAAGCGGAGCCTGTCTTGCCTTGCGAAAAAAGTCAGGCAGTTGACTGTAATCAAATAGGTACTTTTGCGCTCTCAAGACAGCATCGCCTTCAGATAATTTGACTCTTTCTTTCTTTGCTCCACCAAGGATTGATTGATCTAACGCACCTCCGAATCTTTGGGTTCCACCGGATCTGATGTCAACCCCTCGATTCATTGCATCCTTGATGACTGCGACCTTCAGAATCGCATCGATCATGCCGTAGGTGTCACCGACCTTGTTGACCAACTTTTTAATCATGTCGGTCATGACTCCGACTGTAGCGAAGCCGTGCTTCTCTTTCTTGTTGATCATCCGCTGAAGTCTCATGAAGTCTTCATCGAATCGAGTCAGTTCCTGTGCGGCGAATGTGGTGTCGATGACTCCGTATTTCTTTGCGATCTTATAATGTGGACCGTCTGTTACCACTTCTTTGATCGCTGATCCAACCAATCCGGGCATTGTGCGAAAAGGGATGCCACTCAGGTGCATCGTGAAAAGACCGGAGACTCCGTTTCGGATGTGGGACTGTGGAAAGTTTGCGGCTACCTTTGAAAATTTAAAAGCTTTCTGCACTTGTGATGCGACTCCACCTTCTCCGAAGAGTGCGTTGAATGCGGTGTCCCGCTGTCGCATCATGTCGTTGAAACCGATCAGGTCATCATAGACATCCCGCTGTAGCAATGCGCCTTGTAGTCTTCCGTACTTTTTATTCTTCGGTACTCGTTCAAACTCATTCGGATCGTAATTTGATCCCTTGACGGAAACTTCTCTCCCGACCTCTCGCATTCGTTTAGTCAGGTCACTGAGGATCGGTTTATAGTCGGATTGAAGAGTATTTAGGATTTGATCTTCTAAGCGATTAGCTTCCTGTATCAGGTACTCCCCGGAAACCTTTCTAGGTTTGATTGCGTTAAGTTTCGCTTCATGTCTCTTGATCGCTTTTTCGATAATTCGCTTAGTTCCTTCATCACGTTCAGGATCTGCAAGTTCCTCTTTAAAATTATCAATAGCGTTTTGGAGTTGCTGTCTTCGTTCTTCAACTGAAGGATCTAATTCAAGTTCCTTCAGAATCTCACTTGCTCGATCTTGATCGCCAACTATATTTTCAATCTCTCGCAAATAATCGAATTCAGTTACGGTTTCCTGAAAGGCAATCTCAGCATTATCAGCGATTTGATCGAACAATTTAATCAATTGAACATCACGAGCAGGGATGCTTAAAGCCTTACCTGCAAGGAATGCAGGATCTTTGATTTCTTTCAACATCAATTCCCGTGTTGCTTTCGGGATATTCTGCCTTTGAATCAAGTATCCTAAATCAGACGGTCTGAGGGATCGGTTGTTGATCTTTCGTATGACATCGTCAGAAAGAAGGTGGCTCAAATAGATTCTAGGAAGATACTGACCCTGCATTTCTTTCAAGGTTCGCTGAGACAGCAACCCGCTTTCGACAAGGTCATCACCGATTTCACTGATCAGAAGTTTTGTCTCTTGTGAAATTTCTCTGTCTTGAGGATCAAGCATTCGATCCGCTTGCTCGTAAAGCGTTTCCCCTTCATTCGGTTTAGTGGTCAGATACTCATAAACTTTTTTCGGATTCGAAACTTTTGACAATGCTTGTTGTGCATCTTTGGCGATCCGGTTTGTATCTGCAATCCCGCCTAGTGTGAGGTATCGCTGAATGTTATAGCCCCGTTCCTGTTCCTTGCTTAATCCGGGCAACATGCGGTTTGAAAGAATACCTTTCGTACCACGCACAAAAGACGGGAATAAATTCAACGTACGTTGCATTAACGTGGCTCTTTCCGTATCAATCTCTTCCGGTTCTCTTCCGAATGTTTGTTCATTGACGTTGTTGACTCCGTCAACGTCAGGTGTTTCTTCTAGAATTCTGCGCTTTCGACTGAAGAGTTCATCGTTCCTCATCATGTCACGAGCTTCGTTCTTCATCTTCCGCTCTGCGGATTTGACAAGCTCTTTGACTTCACCGGGAGTCATATTCATCTCTTGTGCAATCTCAGAAGATGTCATCTTCGGTACTCCGTTCAGTCCGTATGACATCTCGATTGCATCAAACTCATCATCAGTTGCAGATCGCTCAAGTAGACGATTGATCATGTCTGCCTGACCGGATCGGTCTGCGACCATAGAGTAATCTAAAGCCCGTTGTTGCCGATTCCCGCTTTGGAGTTCACCGCCTTCACTCTCTCTCAGTCGTTCAAGTCTTCTTTCTCTAATACCCTCTAAATACTCTTCATGCGGAAGTCTTCTTTGGGATTCATTTAGCCTTACTTCTCTTTGAAGATCTTCAGTTTCTTGTATAGCATTTTCGACACTGCCATCGGCAAAAGTTCTATCCCGATTCGCCGCATACAAACGAGGATTCTCGCTGTAGAAATTAGCAACGTCACCCCCTTCCGGTCTTGTTCTTGCTGACTCTAAAGCATTTAAAATAGTTGCAGATATTTCAGCTTGTCTGACTCTTTCTCTTCCTGCTCTTGAAGCTTCCGCTGTTCTACCTCTTGCAGGATTTCTTATCCAACGATTTGTATCTGAATCCCTTGTGACAAATGTTTCAAATCGTGCCGCACCTCCCGGCCTTTGAATAACCTGATATATGTCGGAATGCTGAACTTGAGTAAACGCTGATGCGATTTCGGCAGGATCGCTCCCAATCAGTCCGTCTGCCAATAATTCTCTGACCTCTCTAAATTTATTCCTGTTTGCTACTCTTCTTTCGACAGGGATCTGTATAGTTCTGAAAGTCGCAGACTGTGCGACTTCAGGTGCATCTTGTTCTGTAGGCTCCGGTAATCCTGCCGCATTGAAACCCATATCTTCAGGTGTCGGTGGATCTCCTGCGGCATCGATCAGAGGTTGTGGAATGTTAGGTGGATCGGTGTCTTCAAGGGCTTCCGCATCTGCATTCATCTCCGTCATTTCAGAATCTGAACGGAGTTGACTTTGTGCGACATCTTGATCTAGAGGTTGTGTGACTCCTGTCACTTCACGTTGATAATTTTCTGCTCTTTGTCTTCGTATCTGTTGGACTGCACTTGCAATGCGTTCCTGATTATCTCCTAATATCTCTTCGGTATTAACATATTGATTTTGGATCTCTTCAAGATCTCGATTCCCAGTTTCGTTATTAGGAAAGAGATCATCAAGATGACTTATTAAATATCCATCACCAACCTCCATAGGACTTTGTGTCCCGTCATCATCAAACCCCATGACTGATGTTTGATAGTCTCGACTTTCAAAAATATTCTCACTTAGATTATTTAAGTTTACTTCTTCCGGTGATGAAGCTTTTTGTTCAATACCTACACGCTGAACATTGATTTGTTCAGGTGTCATTTGGCTTAAATCACTTCTTTGACCAAAATGAGATCCATGTCTTCCTTGAATATCAGAAAAGAAATTATAACCGTTGTTTTTTGCAATAATCTTAACAACTCTGTCATAAAGTCTTGCTCTTGATCCGTTTTTATTAGTTGAAGTAAATTGAAACCCTTCAGGCTTTTTTAATTTAAGCCATTTATCAAGGCTATAAACTACGGCAGGAAAAACAACTTCCTGTTCTCCTTCATTGTTAAGGCTGAAACCTGATCTTCCACCGACACTTGAATAATTACCTGCAAAAAGGATATCCCCCATTGGTGTAGGAACATCCAAATTAATTCCTGCCTGTTCTGCTTTTGCCTGTGATTCGGAACCTAAAATTGTCCGTAAACTTCTATTGCCAGTAGGGTTCCCAAGAGTGATCCTGATCTCACCACCTTTGGGTGTGGTGAGCGTTGCTGATGACCCACCGAATCCTTCTCTCATCGTGTCAAACCCATAACTGTCAGGTAAAGAATTTTCAACGAGATTCATATCAATCGTTCGACTTCCTGTTTCAGGATCTTTCACCAATCCTACCGCTTTTAAACCGGAAGCTTCTAATTCGTCATTCTCAGGATCGACAGAAGCAACAACTCCCTGACCAAGGATGATGTCACCTTTACCCTGCATGTAATCCTTCTTCGATTTGAGAAAGATCCTGCGGATCATCTTGTCGGACAGTCTGCCTTTGTTAATTCCGTCTGCACCAAGACCCGCTTTCAAAGCGGCAACCATACCCTCCATAAATGTGTTCTCAAGTACACCGTACGCTTTACCTTCTGCAATGCCTTCCGGGGTTTGTTGAAAGTCGATACCTTCAGCAAATTTTAGAACAATGAATTCTTCAGTTGCCAACTTCTCTGCTTCTGCATCTGACAACCCTTCTGTATCTAATCCGTCCCGGACGTATTCGTATTGCTCCCGAAGTTCCTCGTTATTCTTGAAGTAGTCGGTAGCCTTGTCGATAAAGTTATCGTACGATCCACCCGCATCATCGATACCCTTCTGTAATCCACGATGTCCAAAAACTTCATGCCACAAAACTTCGGTCACTCTTTCAGTTGCCGATGCTTCTGAATCACCACGGATGTTGTCATGAATGATGTAGGTGTCACCGTTAGATTTTTTGTATATCCCTTCTGTATATTCCGATGCCTTTGTATTCGGGAACATCTGTTTAAATTCATCGTACGATACAACCTCGACTTTTCTTTCGGATGATTGTTTGGTCAGAGGATTTTTGACGGACTGCGAAACACCGGGGAACCTTTTCTTGAAGAGATCAACGACTGCCTGAGTCATCGGTTTTGACAGCGCAGTCCCGGCACGAGCAGGAACCGACTCTTCCGACTGCAACCGGGAACTCTCACCTTCGTTTGCAGATTCGTTTACTTCTCCTGTAACAATCGTTTGTTCACCTTCAACCCCCGTGTCTGTTCCTTGCGTTTCATCAATTCTTCTTGCTCGTTCGTCAACGAGAGCATCAGCGGTACGAAGAGGGTTAGGTCGTTCCCTTGCTTCAAGTCTTTCTTCCGCTGTTTGCAGGAAGCCCGGTTTGTCCCTTTCGCTGATTTGTTCTTGCGAGATCCTCTGTCTCCCTGACGGGACACGGGATTGTAATTCTCCTTGATCGAACTCAGTTGAAAGTTGTTCTGTTTGTCCTTGCGCTTGTTGTTGCGGGAACTCATCTCTGAACTGTGCTTCTTGAACTTCTTGTTGATCTAAAACAGGTTGCTGTGGTGCAGGAACGTCTTGTTGCTGAAGATCTTGAAACTGCGGTGGAATCGGTAAGTCATATTGTTTTGCAAAGTCCAAAGCAGTCTTTGCAACTTGAGCATCCGTTTGCTCATCGAACTGACGAAGTTTTTCTTCTTCGATTCTCAGCTTCGCCGCATCTTTAAAATTCGCTAACTCCCGATCCCTTCTTTTGACGATGTCAGTTCGCTCTTTGTCAACTCGATCATCGTAGGCAAACTTCTGATATGCGGTTTCTAATGCTCCCGGTCCTACTTCTAAAACTGCACCGGAAGTGACTGCCTTCTTGATTGCATCTGTATCGTAAAATGATTGAACTTCTTCCGGTGATGCGCCCAACGACTGAGCCGCTTCGGCTAACAATTGCTGTGACATCAATTCATCAAAGCCTTCAGACGAACCCCCGGCAATCACATCAGTGGCTAATCGTGCAAGCGGCCCTCCGATAGGAAGACTTGCTCCACCTTCAAGAAGAGTCTGCGGTCCTGCGATCCTTCGTTTGACTGCATCTGATGCCAACCGTTTTGACAGCATCTCAAGTCTGCGCTCAGTCTCTGATTCGACAATTGCTCCCGCATACAGACCGTTACCCTGTTCCTGCATCACACTCTGTTCAACAATCGCTCTCAATCGAGGATCGTGTAACGCTCTTTCTCTGACCTCATCTGCAACTTGATAGGCCGCTGATCCTGTGGTTGCCGCCGTATACGCTGTAGCCGCTGTGACAGGGTTTTTAGTGACTGCAAGCGTTGACAAACCTGCGGCTCCACCTACAAGTGTCGGTGAGAAAGACTGACCGATTGATGCGCCGATTTGAGATTTTGGTAACGTGTATCCTGCTTCTGCTAACGGAAGAAAAATATTGCGGTCAAGAAAACTATCCGGTGCGGATTCTCTTAATCTTTGTAATTGCTCTTCTTCAGTCTCCGGTCTGCCAACATCAATCTTTGGAGTGACATCCTGAACAAACTGTCCTGCCGACTGCATCGCACTTCCCAACGATTGAGAAATCGGACCTGCTTCCTGTAAGTTTGAATAATCGACTTTGGGCGGTTCAAGCAATCCGACTGCTTCTCCGATACGACCTAGACCAAAAGGGATTCGATCTCTGCTACTTTCGTATCGTTCTTGTGCAGGATCTACCGGGGCCGATATGTCTGCGCCTGCACTTTTGAGCATTGATCCGATGCCTGAAATCGCACCGGGGATACTTGCGCCTGCTTGATCAAAAAAGGAAGGGTTCGGAGGTGCTTCGCCTAAGATTCTTTTTTTGACCTTCGATGCACGTTCATCGTTATACCAACCTAACGAATTCAGGATGTCATCGATTGCATCCGATTTTTGATTATATGCATCGTACGATTCAAGATTCGGATCGATACCGTACAGGTCAAGACGGGACTTAATCAGATTTAACGCATTACTCATTTCTTCTTTTTCCTTCTAGCGAATGTAGAAACATTGGAAGGCTTACCCCCGACCCCTTGTTTGACTGCACGTTTACGACTGACCGCACTTTTCTTCTGAGATGCAGACATACTTGCGGCTTTTGATTTAGGAACACATTTAGGATAGCCACCGCCTTTTTTCGCTGACTTTCTCCCGCAAGGTGGATGACCTCCCGATTTCTTTTTTCGGCTGATGTCAACCCACTGTTCCCGAAACCACTTGCCTAAGTTGCCTTTAGCTCTTGCCACGCTGTCTTATCTTGTTTTGAACCGTACGGGACAAATCTTTCATTTTGTACAACGGTCTGCTTGTTTTGCTGTGAGTCTTACCGGAATGCATTGCGCCGTTTGGCATTCGATGCATTGAGCCTTTCCACTCTTTGCCGTCCCTTGTGTACATCTTATTTGCGTTTGCCACTCTTCTTTTTAGTTGAGGTTTTTTTGCGCCAAGATCCTCCCATTTTTTTATACTCTTTTGCGGCATAGGCATTTGCATATGCCGAAGGATAAACCTTGAATTTAGCTTTTGCTTTCGCCTTCGCTCGTGACCAAAGCGAAGGGTTATTTGGGACGTTTTCAGCCATTTAACATTTCCACGCACGAAGTGATTTATTGATTCTAGAGTTAGGATCTCTAGCAGTTTTTTTCGATGTTAACTTTTTCTTCATTCCACTCATCCTTGCACAAAAACTTTTCTTCCTAGCTTTGCTTTTTTTAGACTTAGGATTCGGTGCGGGAGGGCGCAAATTGCCACCCGTAGCTTTGTTGTATGAACGCCTTCCCTTTGCATTGAGTCCACCTGACTTAGCCTTCCCGGCCTTGCGTTGCCAAGCAGGGGATTTCTTTCCGGTTCTTTTTGCAGGCATTAGGGTTCCTCGTCTAATTCGGTTTCATCAAATTCAACTTTTCCCGTTTGGGCAAAAATATTTAATATAGTTTTTATTGAATCTACACCTTTCACAATTTCGGAAGCATTAACATTAGGGTCATAAGGATTTTTTAATTTTGCCTGAACTAAGTTGGTAGTGATCTTTTTAATATCTTCTGTCGAAAGTTCCCCCTTCTCTGTTTTTAAACGATTAGCTTCATCAAGTGCCGCTCTTTTTAAATCTATAACTGCTTTCTCAGCTATTGCTTTATCTTTAGCGAGTTTGAGTTTTGTCGATGCGGTTTGGGTGCTAATCAATGAGTCAATGTCGAAGCCCAACATTTTCTCATTATTAACTCTTGTCATATTTGCCCTTAATTCTTTTTTCCCTTCGTCATTTGCACCGTAGTACTGACCAAGATATGACTCTACTTCGCTAATCCCTTGAGTTCTTCTTTCAATAAGAACTTTATCGTGTTTAATTTTTTCAACTTCTTTAAAAGATTTTTTTAATTTTTTGACAACATCACCACTTATGAAATTTTGTTTTTGTAACTCTTTAAACTCAAAGTCCTGAGTTGTCATTGAATTAAAAGTTGAGTCCACTAAGTCGGTTGCACCTAAGTGTGCAGTTCTGAATAAATTGTCATAAAGTTTATTTACTTTATCTTGCGCTTTACCCTGCTTTGCTTCTGTGATTCTTGTTTTAAAATCAACTCCTCCCGTGTTTTTTCCGACTGTCTTTTGTAACTCTTCAATTTCTTTGTAATTATTCCCAAGAGCATCAAGCCTTCTTGTAATCAGTCCGTTTCTTTCGAACTTGATATAATTGTTTGCTTCTTTTGCGCCTTTGAATCCTAAAAGCCTTGCTTCTGTTTCTGCATCTTCGCCTACGAATTCGGTCCCACGAAGTAACTTTTGAGATAGCTTTTGTAATTCAACATTGTCTTTCTTCTCATCAACTGATGCTTGAAGACTTGTCTTATCTACCCCGTACGCATCTGCTTCATCTTGTGTAATTGTTCCTTGACCGGAACTTACTTTGAAGCGTACGCTTCTTTCTAACTTCTCAAAATCAGTTGCGCCCATAGAAAACTTACTAAGTTCAGGACGTACTGAAATAAGGTACTCGTAAGCGGCTTCGACTCCCGATGTGTCTTTTAAATAACCATATGTTTGGTTTTGTACTTCTCGTGTTGCTCTTTCTTCCGCTCTCAGTTCTTGCATGAACTGTCGAGATGCGGTGTCTTCGGCTCTTGATTCAGCCGCCCTCATAATCTCCATTCGGAGATTTTGCATATTCCCGCTTCTATTTGCGGCATCAATTGCAAGTTGGAGTCTTTCTTTATCTCTTCCGTCTGCGGTTTCTTTAAACTGATTCGCTTTATCTAAAACTAATCTTCGGTTTTGAGCTTGATCCGTGATTGCATTTTTAATAGTTGTTGGTAAGTCCTTTTCCGGTATGTCTTGCATTAAATTTAAAACTGCCGCAGGGTCACCTTGTTCAACTAAGGCTTGTATTGCAGACATCTTGTATGCCTGTATTCTTTTCTCATCTTTGAATTGAGTCCCTTGAGGAAGATAACCTTGCTTAATGTACTCATTAATTAAAGCTTGACCGCCCATTACATTTGCCGCTTGCAAAGCTTTAACTTTTGCTTCTTTGCTGTTTTTTAGGATCTCTTGATCTTTTACTTCTTGATTTATTTCAATCAAAGCATCTGCTTGATCATCATTGAAAATCCCGCTTGCGGCATAACCTCTAATTTGTTCATCAGTAAGCGAACCGGAACTTGCCGCTTTTGTTACTAATGATTGAGTAAAAGATTTTTCAGAATCATCGTTGTAATTAATTCCTTCAAACCCCGGAAAAAGCTTATTGCCGTCTGCATCAACTGCATTTTTAACATGATTGAAAAATCCCTTTTGATCACCCCCGTAAACTGATTTAAGTCTTAAAACTGCATCTAATGAATTTGTTTTGACACCTTGACGATGCGCCAAAATCATACTGTCTTTAACATCCCTTGATAATTTTTCATCCGGGATCTTGTTAATCTCAGTTTCGTAATCTTTAGGATCTTGAATCTCTGAAATTGCTTTTAGTTGAATACCAAAAGCTTTGTCTTCATCTTGTTGTTTTTCGTTTTCTTTATTGATGTTGATTTGAAAATCCCGTGCTTCATCAACTCTGAGATCCGCAGTGTCATAGAGTTCCCCGGTGAGAGCAGATCGGAACTTGCCTTCAGGAACAGAGGTATCGTTTTCTGCAAGCGTAGCTTTTGTCATTGCTTCGCTCATTTGGTTTTCGTAACTCTGTTTTGACTCTGCGCCTTTTGCGAAATCGGAGGTTGTGCTTTTTAGTATCGATTGATCTCGTTCATCTGTAGATACACGTTTTTCTTGATCGCTTTTTAATTTAATATTTTCTTTTCTTTTTCTTGAAATTAATTCATCAAGCGATTGAGTCCTTTCTTTTCTTTTTTCTGCGTTCTGCGGTCCTTGTAATTCTTCTTCTATTTTTTTCTTTTGTTCTTCTGCCTGTTTTATTTCATCTTGATTTGTTCGAAGTAAATCTCCCCCTTCTCTTGCTTCTTTTAGCATTCCGGGTCTTTGCATTGCGATATTTCGAGCAAGCATCCCTCCACCGGATCTCAGAGCATTGACTTGATCTTGCTCTTGACCCGCTAGTTTCTGAAACCCTTCTGCACTTTTGTAATATTTATTTGCATCTGCTAAACGATCCTCACGGATCTCTTTTTTCTCAGGACCGATGTTCAGTACTGAATCATCCCGGCTGAAGAAACCTTGATCATCAAATGCCTGCAATGCGGAATCTCGCTTTGCCTGCATGTCTTTGATCTTTTCAGATGCTTTTTGATATCCCGAAGATCCGACCTTGAATGAATCAAGTTCCTTCCGGGCAAGTCCCATATCCCGGTCATAGGTTTCTTTTGCAGAATCTCGTGCAAGCTTCTTATCTTCCCTAGATCGATTAACCGCACCGCCTACAGCATCCCCGAACATATCGAGGGTCTTCATTTCTCTTTGTTGTTTAGCAAGCATTGCCTGCAATAAACCCTGACCACCTTGAGCGATGTTTCGGTTGATCTGATCGTATGCGCCCTGTGGAAGGAAGCCTGCCTGATAGTTGACTTGAGGAAGTGCCATATCGTTTTATGCGGGAACGGTTTTTCTGTATTTGTAAGCGCAGAAACTCACTTGTTTTGAAAAAAATTGAGTCAAATTGTCTGCGCCGTTGTATTCATTTGCACCGTACGATTCACGACTTAGGTCAATTACGCAGTCGCAGATTTCAACATGTACAGCGGGATTCATGTACGGTTCTAATTGACGGTGTTTTTGAAAACATAAAAACCACATTCCACGAATCTGATTCGTAGTGTGATCCCCACTGAAGCGGGGTTTCTCAGGTGTGGTGCATCCTATAAAAAATAAAGTCAGGAATAGGATGCTTATGTTTTTCATTAAGTCCTCAAAACAGATAATGAAGCTAAAGCCACACCTAAACCTTTCCCGATATCAACGAGTTTTCCTTCAGGTGTGTCTATTACTAAGTCTTTCCCCAACTTAGTTTTTTCAAGATCTTGCGCCATAATTCCCATTCTTGATCCTTGACCAAACCTTTCAGGATTTTTGTATTCGTAGTAATAAGGTTTTAAGGCATCAAGGAACTCAAACACATCAGACTTATTAGGCAACAAACTTTCAGGGACTTCCTTAATGTTTGTTTTTAAATTTATGTCAGAAGCATATGCCTTTGCCGCTACACTTCCTACCGCAACTGCATTATCAAGTGCGGATTTCTTAGATGCTTTAAGCTGTGCATTCGTCATGTTTGCTTGTTGCTGTCCTGAGACTGCGGCAAGTCGAGCTTGCTGAAGTGCATTCTGTCGTGCAACCGCATCTTGCAATCGAGCGGTCAAGAATCCTGCGGCTTGATTTGTCATGTTTGCTTCCTGCCCCATAAGTCCTGCTTGCTGATTAATTGCCGCTAAACGCTTGTCAGTTGTTCCGCTGTCAATTCCGTATTGCTTCATGATCGTGTCAGCAAGTTGCCCTTGCATCCCGGCTTGAGTTTGCAACGCACCGATTTGCTGTCCGGTAAGTGCGGATCTTTGTCCGATTAAGGACTGATCTCTTCCTAATGAATCGCCTAACTGACCTGCAAGATCTCTTCTTCCTGCCGCTAATTGATTCAGCATATTTGACTGAAGTCCGATATTCGCCTGTCCACGTTGCTGTCCCATACTATAGGCTCTTAACTGATCCTGAGATGCACCTTCGATGTTCTGATCTGCGAGGTTTGCTTCTAAGGCCGCCATAGCTTGAGGACTATTATTCCCGCCTTGTGCAATATTTCTTCGCATTCTCTCTCTTGCCGCTTCTTGAGAAGATCTTCGGCTCATCTCCAACTCACCTTGTGCAACTGCGGTTTCCTTTGCGAAAGGATCATCGCTTGATAATCGTTGCTGTAAATTTTGAAGTTCACCGTACGTTCCACTTAAACCGGATAATTCACCTTGTAAACCGGAACGCATTTTTTCTGATTCTGATTGCAAGCCTGACAGTTCAGTTCCTTGAGTTCCGAATCCTAATGCGGTAGCCCCGACACCGGATCGAAGTGTATTCAATCCTGATTGAACCCCTGCGAGTCCGGTCCCGTCTACTGCGCTCCCGGTGGCAGTGGTCTGCGCTGTCCCGTATCCACCTGCTAATCCGGGAACTTGTCCACGCAACCCCTGCATTCCCTGCATCAAGCCACCTTCGTACTTGCCCGTCTGTTCGTTAAATGTTCCACGGAACAAATCCTCGTAACCACTCAGTTGACCAACTAAGTTTTTTCGATCTAGTTTTGCATCATCAAAATCCTCTTGACTGAAACCGTAACTTTCTGCAGAAGGTGCATCTATTTGAGGTGCATCAGGAGATCCAAAGATAGGATCAAGAACTTTATTCAAAAGTCCCCCACCGCCACCGCCAAAAATATTACAAATATTCTTGTTGCCTTTTGGTGTAGATTCGCAATCCCAAGGTGTGGATAAATTTAAAAGAAATTGTTTGTTCATGTTAATTCATCGATTGCTGTGGTTGCTCAACGTCAAGTAATGTTTGATCTGTTTCAAAAAGTGCAATTTCTCCGTCACCTTGTGTCTGTAAATATTGCAAAACATTACCGTTTGAATCTGAAGGAAAGTAATCTTTAAATGTTACGAATCCTCCGTCTTGCGGTATCTCTTGTTCAGGTAAGTTTCTGTCAACAACCTTACGTCCATCTAAAAAGATAGCAAGTTGCACATCACCTCTGTAAGTAACCTGATATTCGCTATGCCTTCTAAGACCTTTATTAAATCTTGCGGGTAACGAAATAGGTTTAAAAGAAATGATCTGTCCTGTCTTTATTGACAAATCTGTTTGAAAGATATGCGGGATGTAACCGTAAGATAACGGAGGATAGTAAATTTTTCGTGTGTCTTGAGTTTTATTAAATCTTACTGATAAATCCAAATTGTTAAGATGCAATAAATTTGGCTTTAATTGAAGCTGATCCAAAAATAAATTTAATCTGACACTACCTTTGAAAGTAAGCTCAAAATGTTGATACAAATTTTGAGTATCGTATTGTCGATCAGGTACTCCTTGAAATTGAAAACTTATATCAGTCGTTGCATCTGTTTGTAACTGTGGAACAAACCCAATTGCAGTAGCAGGCAACAATACTATTCTTGTCTGTCTTACAGAATGTGTCGGCAATGTAATATTTGACATAACTGCAACTCCGTCAATTGTAACGGTAATTACAGGCGTTCCAACATACTCAAGAATAAGATTTTGAAATACTTGTCTTTCTTTAATCATTTGATAATTCCAAAACTTCTATTCTTGCTTCAAGCTTTTCTACTTTTTCTATCAAAGCATTTGTGTTTTGAATAATTTGTCTATAGCTATCTCGCAATCTTTCATCTTCTATTTCAAAAACAATTTCATTGTCAGCAATGATTTGACCACTATTGTTGTTAAAATCACCTATGTATCCTTTCATACTTCTGCCGCAACTAGTTCCGTTGTAATGATTTTGTTTGTTTCTGAAGATGATGCAATTAAGTGTGGAATGTAGCCTTCAGTCATCGCAGGAAAATATAAAGATGCTGTAGATGATTTATTAACACCTGAGTCAGGAAGCACCGTAGGCGCAATCTTAGATTCGTTGTCTACCTTTACCTGTACTGAAGGTGATCCAACATAAACTACTTTAATCAAATCGAACCTAAGTCTTTTTAAATTTTCACTTGAATTAATGCTTAATGAAACGCTTTGTATATTCCCGGTGCAATTAGTGAATTTGACTGAAAACCTGTTTGCGAACAAAGTGGTTGACGGATAAAGTTGCCTATTTAATTCTGTAACTTGAGATATTGAGAATGTTTCTACAATGGAACCGTCTGCAAATATCTGTACTGTCCCACTAAAGTTTTCACCAACAACCTGAACAAACTCTAAATACTTTTCTGTATCAATGTTTCCTAACGTGAAATCTCTTGTTTGAAATGAATACGTTAAATTAGATCCTCCACCTATAAATCCGTCAGGTGTATAAAGTTTATTTACTAAACCACGATAATATAAGTTTCCTGCATTTAGTGTGGTTTTTGATAATTTGGCGTTCCCAAATTTAAAATCTATACGAAATCCTTCACCTGAATCTGAAAGTAAAAAATAAACATCTTCTAATACACCTCCTGAATTATTAATCCCGGTAGCGTTAGGTGGACTGAAAGATGATAAAACAGGTTGGGTTAAAACATTGACATCTCTTCCGTTGAAAATAGAAATACCGGATTGAGATTTATAAACTATGTTGTCTTTAAGATTTGCTACACATTTGAAGAATCCTGATTCGACTCCTTCTGTCGTTGGGACTTTGACTTTTCGCATTGCGTTGTGTGCATTGCCGTACACACGGAATATGCCAAACTCTGTAAACACGACACACTCTCCCCCTCTTGGGGTTAATGCTGTGATGTTTGCATCAAAATCAAGAAAACCGTCTAAAGGCCAATTGTTCGGTCTACCGTACGATGAAATATGTAGTCGTTTTCCTTTAGATCCAAATAAAAAGTTATTTACTTCTGTAAGATGTTTTAACCCGGAAGGTGGCAACCCCGCATCAGTAATCGGCTCAATATCAATTAAATTACGATCCGGTGTAAAATCTAGGACATGAGCATTTGTAACCGCTGTGCCGTGAATATTTATTGAAGCACCTAAATCTCCGGTAATCCGGTAAACCCGATCATCTGTTTCCGATGTGTTTTCAATGTAAAGAATTATGTCAACTTTGTGAATTGTCGTATTTGAAGTAATTTTAAAATTATTTGCACTTGCATCTAAAGTAAGTCTTTTTGTTTCATGTGCATCCGAAGCACTGTAAGTACTACCTTCTGTATAAGTTAATCCGGTATATGCATAAAAGATCGCATATACTGTTCCTGTCGCAGGAAGATTACTTACTGCAATTGTTACTGTTTGTGAATTTATAGTTGCACTTGCATTAAATGTATCTTTGTAAAAAATATTAAATGCTTTTTTAAAAATAGCACTTGTCCCACCTATTCTATATAAAGAGTACTTGCCGTCATCAGGTCCGTTTGAAAGTAAAGTAAAAGTTCCTGTTCCTGCGGATGTTGTGCCTATCGAGGAACCTCCGAAAGTTGTAGAAATTTGAAATGTGTCTGATGTTGGAACAGAAGAAACAAAATAACTTGTGCCTTCCGACAATCCCGTGGGCAAACCACCACCGGAAGAAACGGTAAAAGCAACTTTATCTCCTACAATTAACCCGTGTCCGTTTACTGTTATGACAGTCGGATTCGCATTTGTAATATCGCAAACTCTAGACTGATTAAAATTTACAGTAATCGGAGTATTGTTTTTACTTGTATCAATTGCATTTTGTGATTGTGATAAATCACTAGGTTCTGACATTCCTGATTCTGCTAATGTTGCATCATCATATTTTGCAATCCCGTACCTAAATGCTACCGGAGCGTTGTTTGTAAAAAAATTATCTGAGTGCTTACCGTCATCTCTGTCTGAGTTTTGTGTGGTGTCTAATTGTCCTAAAGTAAAACCTAATTTTGGTGTATCAATACCTAACTTTAAAATTTGAGATGTATTCCCGTCTATAATTCTTACCGGAGTTGATTTAATAACTGAAACTGCATTTGTTAATGTGCCGCTGTTTGTTGTTTTTTTTGTAAGTGTAATGATGTTTGATGCAGTATTGATTGATTTTATTTTTGTGTCCGAATTTACAAAATCAGAATCTAATTCGTCACCTTCAATAAATTTAAAAATATCACTAGCAGAAACATTTAATTGTATTGAGTTGGCAGGTATTGAAGGAACTGATACCGAGTAATCATCTCTACTGATATAAAGGTCATCTGAAAATTCAACAAAAGATTGCGCTCCAAATAAACCACGAATAACATTACTTACTGTCATAGTGACTCCACTATTAACCGTAAGTACTACGTTTTGATTTACTATAAGTGGTGTTCCAAAAGTGGCATCAGAACTTAAAGTAGTATTTGTTGTGAAAGTTCTGATTTCTACTGTTTGACCTCCGACCCCGTCTGTGCCAATCCAAGTATTACCCGCTTCATAAAAAAAGTTACTTCCTCCACCGTCACCACCAATTCCTTGTATTGCCCTAACGTCACCGTTAGAAAAATCACAATTAATTGCATCTTGTACAGAATTTTCAGGAATTTTATGAGCAGGAAACCGATTGTTTAAACCGCCCACAAAATTATTTTGTGATTCAATCGGCATTAGACTTTTATGATAAAATTAATCGCTAAATATGGATTTAAAATAGATGCAGGATTATTTACGGAATCACCTGTATTATTTACTGTCAAACTATGAGTGTGACCTGAATCGGTAATTCCGGTTGTTGCGGAGTCAATAAACGGTGCTACACCTGATGCTGTCGAAGTTGTTTCATTTATGTTTGGTGTGGTGCTACCGATTGATAATGATGTAGAAGTTGTCACGCTTGCGTTTGTCGGAACAAGATCTGAAGTATTTCCGTATCCGTCTTCTTCTAGCCCAATTTCTCCAGTACCCGTATTGTCAGTAGGGTCAGTGTAAGAGTGATTATGAGGATTTGGAGATATTGAGTGATTGTGTGCTAACTGAGATTTTTGAACTGAATGCCTGTGACCCGGATCACTAATTGTGGCAGTCCCGGTTCCAAGAGTTGTCGTGTGATTATGTTGTGCTAATTCGTTTTCAGTGATTTTGTGGTCTTCTGTTCCACCTGTAGCACTTATCGCAAAGTTGGTTCCCGAAGTTGTATAATTATCTGATGACGAATTGTATTTTGTGTTAGTTTGCTGTCCGACCCCAATTGGCATTCGACCTTTGAAGTCAGGTAATTTTACTGTATCTCCACTTATAAACGATTCAGTTCCTACATTTCCGTAAAGCCCTGCGCCTGAAGTTCCTTTTATTAAATCAAATAATGCCGCATATGATGCAGATTCATTTGTTGCACCGGAACCTGTATTTCCTATAGTCGCACCGTTACAAAGCAACCAACCGTTTGGCGCAGTCAGAGTTGACCACATTCGAATTTCACCGATGATTCCTGCTTCAAAACTACTCCCGGTTACCGTTGCGTTAAACGTAACAGAGTCACTATCAGAGTTCCCGATAGTAGTATTCCCGTTTACTGTTAGGTTGTTTGAAAGCGTAACCGATTGAGCCGTGACGGCATTAGCCGTCAAGTCAGCAACTGTGGTATTACCTGATGAATCTAATTGAAGATTAGCAGTACCGCTATTTGTCAGATGAGTAATCTGATTTGTCTTTATAGTAGACATAATTATGCATCGTACGATTCATTATTTAATCAACCCTTGTTCGTACTGCATTTTACCGTTGACTCTAGAAGCGGTCAGAACCGACTTCCGATTGTCTTTAATTTTATAAGCGCAGTGTATCCAACCGGAGTTGTTTACACCGCTTGCCCCGCCCTGACCTTGGGGTAAATCTGCATCTTTTGTGTAGCATTCAAGGATCAATTGATCGAAATCAAGATTCTCAGAAATCCACACTGCAAGATCATAGTTTCCTATTGATCCGATGCATTCAAAATCAGCCGCCGCAACAAGATCGGGACCGTTCGCACAATGCGCTGATGTCGATTTGCTACCTACTGCTTCCGACAACTCTGCACACCGGAAACCTGAACTAACAGTCACGATCCCGTGAACATTTCTTACCTTTTGTAAGATATTTTCACAAAGGTTAGTAAGCCTAACAACTTGTTCCGTGTTAGGCTCATTACTAATTCCTAACCTTTCTGCGGTTTGTGATTTAGTTAACTCCGCAAGACTGAAATTAGACGTTAATTTCATCAGCCGAACATATCCTTCAATGATCGAAAAGAATTATCAGTCATCTTGTCGATATTATCGTCTAGTTCTTTTTGTGTGTCTTCATCTAAATGTTTGGTAATTTCTCCCAAAACATGTTCCTTCATCAAGCTTTGTGCCTCACTAGCAACAAGTCCCTGAATCGCATTAACTAAAATTCCTACTAGCATGTTTTTCCTTTATTAGGTTGTTGGATTTTCATCTGATTTTTTATCAGATTTTTTTGATTTATCATCACCGTTTCCGTCACTAGTATCACTCTTTGGATCACCATACATAAAGCTTCCGATTTGGGAAATTAGAACGGTTAGCGCACCGATAGTACTCACAAGAAGCGTGTTCATACTAGGATCTAAAGTTGGTGATGTGTACATCAAACTATATATCGTGAATGCATATATAGAAAGAATTAATATTGCTAAAAGAAAGCGAAAACTTGCTCTTCTTAAAACAATTTTTTCTGTAACTGTATAGGAAGGTTTTTCCTTTAAAATTTTCTCAGGTTTATCTTTGACGGTTGTTTTTTCTGTGATTGTTTCCATTATCGATTCCTTATAATTGCTTCAGCCATTCCTTTGATTTCCATTGCTAATCTTTCATTTGTTTTAGCAATATCTTTGTAGGCAATTGTTAAGTTGTTCAACGCACTTGCGACTAATTCACTTGATACGTTTTGTTCTTTAATTAAATCAATCAACCTTTCATCAGCTTTACTGTCTTTATGATTCCATTCTTTTATTTCTTCACGATGAGCAATCTGGCTTTTCCAAATGTAAAACATGCAACAACCGATAATTACTGCGGGTAGACCAATTCTCTCTATAAGGCTTATGTAAGTATCAATTTCCATAATTGATTGCGGTTGAGGTTGTTGATATACAGGAAAATGATGATCCATTATTCAGGCTTTGGATGTGCATCTTTCACCTTTTTAATCTCCGCTTTCCAAGCATCTATCCCTTGATGATAAATCGTATCGAATTGATCTGCATAGCTTGGGTAGGCATCGGCTCGATCACGTTGGTATTGGTTTGCTTCGTATTCGGATTGGAGTTCTTTTAATTTATTTTCTAACTCTTCCCAAGTTGGTGCTTTCCCAGAATTAGTTTCAGGCCATATTACTTTTTTTTCAGAGTAATCTAATCCTGAAGGCTGATCTGTTAGTTCAGATAAAGCCATTTCAATAATTGGTTCCATTACATCACCTCTGTTGCAAGAAGAAATCCTCTATTGTCGTTATCAGGTCTTGTCCCAAAAGCCCCAGAACTTGTTGTCCCATCACGATCAATTTTAAAAACATAAGTGTGATTACCAGTTGCAGAAGATGTATCTACAAATTGATTGTTAGCATTGTAATAAAGATTCATAGCGTGAGAAGTGCCACTAGCAGAATTACTTTCAGATGCAAAGTATAACTTTGTTTTTCCAAAATCTGATGCGGATGGAGCAGTCCTAGACCAGTAAGCATGACCAATAGACATATGAATATTGCCATGATAAATCTGAAATGGAACAGACCAGTGCATTAATATTTTTGAAGAACTTACTTTTTTATTAATAGTTATAGTTATATTTGTGCAAGTAACCACTGATCCACTTGAGGAATACTGGTAAGATGTAGATCCACCAGAATGATTACCATCCAGTTCATAATAACTTGAAGTTATCGTATGGCCAGCAGGAAAAGTCGCATTCCCTATAGTCCCACTAAAAGTCCCATCACTACCAAAGACCTCGTTGTTATTAATTTTAAATATTCCTGTCATTATTCACTCGGTTTAGGGTGCTATTTCGGTTACTGATATAGAACTAATTCCTCTTTCATTTCCTGCACCACTTCCAGTATCAACAGTTTGGTTAGTAAATAATCCCGTGTTTGAGGAGTTGGCTAACCCAGCTTGCTCGTAAGCTAACTTCCATGTAGTTGCTGTTCCTGCACTAATGCTTGGTGCATCAAAATACCGGAGAAAAACACCATTACTAGTTGAGCTATCGTTAGAAGCATCAACATAAGTAACCCAACCAACTTGAACTCCCCCAGATACTCCACTTTGAGCTAAATGAGTGGTTCCCCTAAAAAAAGAAAAAATGTGATCGTGCTGAAGGTCAAAAGGTCTTAACTCTCCTTGCCATTGAGCTTCAATTAAAAATTTAGAATTTGATATTTTAGGGGTAACAATAACATTTAATATTTCTGTACCCGATCCTGCAACACCATCACAAACAGGAAATGCAGTATTCTGAGTAATCGCTGTCATTGAACAGGTTCCTGTATACTGAGTGTATTGTATCTGAACGATTGATCCTGAAGGTAAGCCTGAAGACCACTGTAAACTCCCACTTCCACCATTATCGTTGATCAGTTCGGAGCCACCTACTTTTAAAATTCCTGACATTGTTATTCTGTTGGTTTATTGGGCCAAGTTACCCCTGTTAGTTGTCCGTTTTCATCTAGGTTTGGTGATGATTCTTTTATGCTAAACCTCTAATTAAAAAAATAGATATATGCGTCGATTCTAATAACTTAAAATTTACATATTCATTTGAGTCAACAATAAAATTTATTAAATCATTTGCATTAAATTGCCTCACTAAATTTGCAGTACATCCACCATAATCATCTCTGGTTGTATCACCAGTTTGTATCCCAGACATTGCCCTTGCCAATGTGGTTGTGCTATGACTTGAACTTCCACCTCTTATTTGACACTCAATAAGCTCATGACGATTACTGGTTACCGCTTTACCACTCAAGGAAATTGAAACAAAATAAACACCTTTTTGTATAAACTTAAAATCATAATCATTTGTTCCAGTAACTTTAGAAGTGCCGTTACCGAAAGAAGTGGTTTTACCAGTCCAAGTAATGTATGGCGCAGTTGTCCCATTTAAATTTAACATTTTTGGATTTGACCCAATATCAAATTCAGCGTTAACTTTACCTTGAACATAATATGCGTCTGGTTGTATTAGGTTTCCCACATTACTCAAATCCACCTTATTAGTGCCAGTATTCTTAACACCTAAAGTCGTACCACCAACTTGCAAAGTTCCCATATTATCTCACATCAAAGCTACCGCCAGTATTGACGTTCAAGGTTCCTGTTATGTTGACTTCGTTCAAGACAGTCAGCGATCCGTTGCACGTTACTGTTCCTGAGAAAGTCACTGGTCCGACTACCATACTTCGGTCATTTGCGTTTACTGTTACGGAACCTGTGTACGAGTTTGTATTGTGTACCATTCCGTCTTTAAGTCTTAGTTCTGCCATTTGTTAGTTTTCTGGTTTAGTGGGCCATGTTATTTTAGAGTACTCATTCTTATTATGTAGGACGGATTAAACAAATCGATGCCCAAGCAGAATCAAAAAATCCACTATCAGTTTCATAAATGCGAAAGTTTATTAAATGATTTGCAGTAAAATTATATACTACATGAGCAGTCGCACTACTATAATCGCTACTACTGTTTACGCTTGCCACCATACACTTACCCTGCCCTAAAACATCAGTACCTTCAGTTGAAGTTGGAGAACCTGCATTATGTCTAATTTGACAACCAACGTTTCGTTCAGTTGAGTTACTTGATTCCCAAAAATTAACCGAAAAATTTATAATATAAATACCTGCTTTCACTAGCTTATAATCATGATTATTGACAGCTACGATATTAGTCGTGTCACCTACACCAGCTTCAAAATATGGCCTTGTTGTGCCAGAATTGTTAAGCATTTCAGAATCGATAGCACCATATTGACTTCCGGGTGCTTCTAGATTTAAAAAATATTTTGCACTTTGGTGGACAACATCATCACCTAAAGTCCCTGCACTAATAGTCCCATTAGCAATAGTCGTAGAACCATCACTCGCTAAAGTTATATTATTCCCACTAGCACTTGGGTGCTTCAGTGTCTGCATCTTGACAACTGCACCACCATTCTGCGATTGGATCTCGTCTGTTTTAAGTATTGATGTCATGATGGTTATCCTTGATCAACTCCGATAAAATTTCCCACGACATACATAGTATCTAATGTATGATTATTAAAATGTACATCAACATTTCCATTTGAATTGAAAATACATCGATAGACTCTATCGTCAGCGCCTGAATTTTGGATAAAATTTGTACCACAAACCACATCTGAATTAGGCAATGTAATATTAGATGATGTACAAGTGAGAAGTGTGGATGTTAAATCGGTTCCTACTCCAGTATCTTTATAGGCTAATATTTGAATTATATATATTTTACCGTATCTTTGAATATATACTCCATTTTCATCATTAACTGTAGTTCCAACATTCCAAGCAGTCCAACTATTTAATAATGAAGTAGAATTGTATTTTTCTGTATCAGCCCTTAACCCAACAAGCCCAGACTTAGAACCGATTTGGCCTATTACTCCACTCATATTTTTTTATTATGAATAAGTTTGGTCAATGTAAGTAACCCACACACCAAGCGAAGATGATGAACTGGAAATTAAAAGCAATTCATCTGTTGCATCTAAAGCAAATTTATCTGAAAAAACATAAGTGCTTTTAGCAGGTAAATCTTGCTGTTTTAAAAGTGTTGTTACATCGCTTCCATTTTCTGCAGGGTTAACGTACATCGTTATTACTTCTGCATCTGTGGTTGAAGCATTACAAACTATAATGGTAACAATCGTATATAAATGATTTGCCTCACCATCAAGAATTTTTACCGCAGTTGAAAAATCGCCATTTTTTACAAATTTTCTGCGGATAACTTCTGTACCTGCACCTGTCCCACCAGTTGTACTTGGGTTTGCCATGTTAACTCATTATTAATGATCGGTGTAATGCCTTTTGAGCAAAGGATTGTTTGTCGTGTATGCCACCAGCTTTCGCTTGTATGGAGTTGTTATCCACAACGATGTAGCTAGAGAATAAAGCTTTTAAAAAATTCATAGTTCCTTTCTAAACAATGACTAATGTTCCTTCCAATTGTTCCACCATCGGGTATTATAAGATTTGCCATATCACACCAAAACTAAATGTCCTGAAATTGTTAGCTCACCCGAAGAAGTAATAGTCAACGGACCTGCGACTACCATGTTGTGTGTGCTAGGAATTTCGACAGGTTGATCAATTGAACTTTTGTGCATCAATGCCAAACTTTCAGTAGCACTTTTATTTTCAAATTTTTTGTTTGGTGCTTCTACTTCTCCAATGATTCTCATTACGAAATCTCCTCGTAGCTACAGAATACATTTAAGTCATTTGCTACAGATGCTGTGGCATAAATACTGTGATCTTCTTCCAAATACAATGCGCTGTTTTTGTCAAGAATAACGGCTGTTGCTCCTGCAGGGATTGTTACTGTTTTTGCAATTTCTATTGATTTAGTTGGTGAGTCTGTCGGACCTCCGTCTTTGTCGTGCATAATCAAATCAATCGTTGCAGAATTACTCCCATCATCGTTAGCAACAAATAAGGTATTAATTTTCATCACCTTATTGCTACTTGCAGGATTTGAAATCACTGCATTAGCACTTGTATCCGCTAAAGTAATAAAATTTGTTTTTGCAGTAATTGTTGCAACATTAACAATATTTGGTGCAGTCATATTTTCCTTTAATCAACCAAAAACAATTGCCATAGCAATTGCTTTTCCTGTAGGCACACCGGGATTAGTGACCCAACTTGTGTTTCCTGATCCGTCTGTTTTTAAAATTTGATCTGAAGAACCGTTTGAAGGCGGTAATCTAAAATTTACATTTCCGCTGTAAAGTGAATGTGGAGGTGCGGCTAATGTTACTTTATGTGCATTGCTTACCTCACAATACATGTCGATCTTTGCAGGATTCCCGGTTCCTGTTCGCATCTGAATATAACCGTCAGTTAACGAAACACCGGAACTCGATCCGTTACCTCCAAAATTAACTTGTCCTACAAAAGATCCACCTGAAGCTTTTGAAACTGTGTCTGCAACTGTGAACGATTTCCACGCAATGATTACAATAACGTCTGAAGTTGATGCGGCTGAACTTAGTACTAAAGATGTTCCGTTTGTTGCAGTAAACGCACTTTCATCAACTCTTACTCCGTTTTTAAAAACATTAATATTTCCTGCGAGGTAACTTAATGTTGATGAATTTGCATCAGATCCTGTAAATGTTGTTTGACCACTTGTTGCAACAAATTTAAATAAATTAAATGAAGTTGACCCTGCGGCTGATGCGGCAACCCAAGTTGCTCCGTCATATACCCGCATTTCATTGTCTGATGTATTGAAATACAACATCCCGGTAGCAAGCGCATCTCCGTCATTATCTGTAGCGGGTCCGTCTATTGTAGAGTTGAATGCACCAAATACCCCTTGACCTGTAAACGTCAACGCAACCGCAGATCCTGCGGCTGACATATTCTCACTGATTACAATTGTTGATCCGTTGACTGAAAGCACATTTGCATCGGCAGGGATTCCTGATCCGGTTACTTCTTGTCCTACTTCAATAGTCCCGGATGTGCTTGCTAATGTGATTGACGATGAATTGACAGTCCAAGTGCCGTTTGCAGTCCCGCTTGAAGCAGTATCGGTGTCAGCCATTTTGCCAAGAAACGTATCAGCAAAATTTTCATATACATTTGAAACTGCCGCCGCTGAGTTTTTTGCGGCTAATGCTGAAGCTGATGCCGCATTTGCGTGATATAACGCAGAGTACGATGCATTATCAACTGTTCCTGTAGTGTAAGTGGCCCAATCTTTAGCAGATCCACCATTTGCCTGTCCTCTTCTCTGAATACCAACTGCATATTCTTTTGCAGAGTATTCACTTGTATCTACCGAACTTGCCGTTTCTGTGGCCCATTCTTTTGCCGCACCACGGTTTGATGTATCTGTTACCCCTGTTCCACCAACAGCCCAAGCTTTTGATGAGTAGTCTGACCCTGTTACTGCACCGTCTACTTTTACAGCGTACGATTTACTACTCGTTGTCGATGTTCCTACTGCATATTCTTTTGCAGAAAAATCTGATGAAGCTACTTGTGAAGAAGTTTTGACAGCCCAATCTTTTGCAGATCCTATATCGTTTGATGTATCTTGAGCATATGCCTTTGAAGAATAGTCTGAAGATGCGACCTGCGCTGATCCTGCTTTGACAGCCCAATCTTTTGCTGAACCAATATTTGCATCTGTATCGGTTGCCCACTCTTTTGCGGAATAGCCTAAGTTCGCATTGTTTGCATCATTGGTGACTTGACCGTCAGTTTTCTGCGCCCAATCTTGAGACTTTTCCTGATAATGTTTTGAACTGTATGCAGTATTTCCAAAAGAATCTGTAAGAAGAGTGTGTTTTGCAGTAATTGCATAAAGCGCAGAATCTTCAACGGATACAAATAAATTCCAATATGCTGTATTAGTCGGGAGAATTGTTCCTGCGGTGTGAGCAACTGTACAAAAATAGACGTTGCCGTTTACTGCATATTTAATTAAATCACGGAAGTTGTATTGTGTTCCTGATGCCCAAGTTTGCCGCCAAGTTAAACCTGTCGGTCCTGCGGGGCCGGGGGTTGTGACTGTAACTTTATTTGCCATTACTTTGTAAACTCTTTTATAAGTTTAACTGACCCTCTTAATACTTTTGATACCGTAGCCGAAGACGAAACGACTTCAAGATCATAAAATGCTGTTTCAAAATCTAGATTAACTGTATCGCCTGCACTTAAAGTAAGTACGATATTCGGATCTACTGCGCCTAATGCAATTCTTCCGTTTGTATTTGTTAATTCAATAATACTATTTGCACTATCTGATGATTCTCTTATTTGCATTTTGGAAGTAAAAGTACCTAAATCAATCATCAAATCATCAGTATCTTTATACGCAACATTTAAGACAAAATCTGCGCCTTGTTCTATTTCGATATCATATCTTCCTGCACTCATCGCATGATCCTCATACTTGTTTCGTTTCTACCGCCACCGTATGAACTTGCATTCGTGCCTTCACTTAATCTTGCTTCATTTAAAATTGCATTAAACTTTCCTAAATAAAGCTCAGATTTTTGAGCATCTCTTAAATTCGTTTCTTTCAGATAGGCACGTTGCGCCGCTCCGTATACCAACGACTCATGCCACTCTGCATCTATGTCAGGCGATGCCGTGTCTGATGTAATTGCAGAGATTCTTTTAACGCCACGAACTGTAAAGTTTTGAAAAACTTTTGTCGTAGCATCCTTGTCGATGTAGAAGTATTTCGTTTCTTCAGGAAGAGGATAAACCCTGAAGTTTTGCGCCGTACGATGCGAAATAATTACTGCCTGTGGTTGGCCTGTGATTTCTCTCCACTTAGGCGTTAATCTTTCGTAAGCCTGAGTACGAGAAAACGGATTTAAAACAAGTCCGTGTTCACCACGAATTAAATAACGTGACGTTGA
>VMHT01194172.1_pt1 | contig 39823 bp, 41 predicted proteins | sample 4693611 | NCBI WGS metagenome assembly VMHT01 (sample SAMN12280063, study PRJNA550983) | marine metagenome | isolation source: seawater sampled from same location over 5 years 0.02-0.2 micron viral filtrate | place: USA: collected off the coast of southern California halfway between the port... ...
AACGCCGTCATTTACAACAATTCCCCTTCCAGCAGGGTATGTTAGTAAATCATAATCTGTGGCTAAAGATCCAGAAAGAGGACCCTTTCCTCCAAGGTGTGCCATGGGCCCGATATCCAACAGAACGGTCCGCATGATTCCCTGCTGGGGCTGAGGGTTGAAGAACAATGGCTCTAACCCCCTACCATGCCGGGCCAATGGACCTTGGGTATCGAATCGACCGCCCACACCCTTTCATTTGGTTTGGTGAATGCAAATGGCGTGCCCACGCCGGCCAGTTCATCGACTGTGCGGCCTGACGAAGGCGGGATTCATCCTCGTGAGGCAGCGGATCATCACAAAGATGCTGCATCTGGCTTGCTCGAACGCCTTTTCGAGACCAATGGAATCACGGCGGACGACATCGGAGCCGTAGCCTATTCACAAGGCCCCGGATTGGGACCGTGTTTGAGGGTTGGAGCTGCGATTGCCCGCGGTATGGCGAGTAAATTGGAAGCGCCCCTCATTGGCGTCAATCACTGTGTGGCCCATATTGAGATTGGACGCCAACAGTGCGGGTGCAGCGACCCTATTCTTCTCTATGTGTCAGGTGGAAACACGCAAGTCATTGCTCACCTCGATGGCCGATACAGAGTCCTCGGTGAGACATTGGACATCGGCATTGGGAACATGCTCGATAAGTTTGCTCGTGGCCAAGGCATCCCATTCCCTGGCGGTCCAGTCATCGAGAAACTCGCAAAGGAATGGCTTGATGAAAACCCAAATGCAAGTCTTGAGGGGCTTGAATTGCCTTTCGCCGTACGTGGTATGGACCTTGCTTTTTCCGGTGTCATGACTGCTGCACAACGACTCCTCGACAATGGTGCTGAACTGGGCGCTGTGTGTTGGTCGCTGCAAGAGCACTCCTTTGCAGCCTGTGTTGAGATTGCCGAGCGAGCGTTAGCACACACCGGGAAATCAGAAGTCCTGTTGGGCGGTGGCGTTGCGTGCAATAATCGATTAAGAGAAATGTGCACACTCATGGCTGAAGAGCGAGAGGCAACCTCACATGCACCACCACGGATGTTCTGCATAGACAACGGCTCGATGATTGCGCTTCTTGGTAAAATCGAACTCGACCATGGGCGAACAACCTCCTATGCACAAAGCGCCGTTGATCAATACCTCCGGACCGACCAAACACCAGTCACATGGCCGGTTTAAACACGGCGAGGTACACTCATTGTTTTTATACGGTCACAAGCGGGAACAGCGTGGGGGCCTCTCGCATCGCAGACCGCAACGGAAGAAAAAAACGGGACGAGCCGTTCAATCCGTTCGCCCCAAATGCTTCCGCTCAACGCAACAAGCGTCAGACCGAACGAAAAAACGTTGAACGCCGGCCAACACCTGCACGCCCTGCACGCCCCGCACCCCCTCCAGTCGAAGCCAATTCAGGAATGACCGAATTAGCGAAGAAGCAAAAAGAGGCAATGGAGCGCATGAAGCGCCAACAAGGTGGTTCCTCAAAACCATCCACTTCCAAGCCTGAGGCAACTGCGGAAAATTCAACCCCGACCATCACAAGTTCGGTTGCCAAACCTGCAGCAGCGAAACCACAAGTTTCCCATGAAGACCGTCTTGCAGAACTTCGTAGGAAGTCTGAACTTTCCCGCCAAAATGCAAAGGCAAAGGCGAAGCCGGCCGAGGCTGCTCCTGTTGTTCAGGCAGAGCCCGTTGAGGTTTCATCGGATCAAGAAACAACCATGAAACCGAACATTGAAACTGCCAATGTCAACGTTGAAACAGTTTCATCATCAGAATCTCTACCCGAGGCAAAACAAGGTTCGAACAACGTGTTCAAAACCATTCAAACCGCTGTGGCAAAACCATCAAGTGACCGCCGCAGAAAACGCCGACGACACGATAAAAAAGGTGGCGGTCGCCAAAAGCAAGAAAAGAAATTGAACCGGCAAAAGTACCTCGAGTACAAGTATGCAGCCAGGGATATTCTAGACAATCCAAACATACCTGAAGAACACAGATCCAACATTCTCGGTCAAGTTTGGGCCAAAGGAGAACGAATCGGTGTGTCCGATTCGATTGAGTTTATTGAGCAAAAAGTGATGGAGGAAATTCTTCCAGAGGATGCAGCACAAAAGCTCCGAGATTTAGTCAACAAAATGACAACAAGAAGGTGAATTACATGACGGAACATACAGTCGGCGACAAGATGGTTGCAAGCGTGCATTATACTGGAACTCTCCCTGAAAACGGCGAAGTTTTCGACAGCAGTGAAGGGCGCGAACCGTTAACCTTCATCGTCGGTCTAAAGCAAATGATTCCAGGATTTGAGAAAGAAATCATGGGCGCAAAGGTGGGGGACCGCAAGGAGTTCACACTGGAATCTGACCAAGCCTATGGCGATCGTGACGATGCTGCAGTCATGGAAATCCCACGAGATCAATTTGCCCAACTCGAAGCACAGACACCTCTGGAAACAGGTATGCAACTTGTGGCACAGATGCCACACGGACCCGCCCCCTTCACCATCACAAACCTATCCGATGACATGGTCACCGCAGATTTCAACCACGCTCTTGCAGGACAATCCCTGACATTTGCTGTCGAAATTGTGGAATTACGCCCAGCTACTCAAGAAGAGTTGGACCACGGACATGTCCATGGACCCGACGAAGACCACCACTGAATCAAGCGAGTGTTGATGAAGCCGGCCGTACTGGGCGGTACATGGTCACTCAAAGGAAGGACGAGTGGAAGACCCTGAGTGGATTGGATTTACCCCTTCAAAGCACCCCTGAATCGTTGAGCCTACAAGGCATAGATGCTACAGGCTTGGGAGATGCAGGATCCCCACCATACACTCGCGGTATTCATTCAACTATGTACCGTTCACGTTTGTGGACCATGCGTCAATACGCTGGATTTTCCAGCGCCGCTGCAACGAATGAACGATTCAAACTTCTCCTTGAACGAGGCCAAAAAGGACTTTCAGTCGCTTTTGATTTGCCCACTCAATTGGGTTTAGATGCAGACGACGATATGTCTTATGGAGAGGTTGGCAAAGTTGGCGTTTCCATCTCGCAACTTGATGACATGCGCGAATTGCTTGATGGTATCCCACTCGACAAAGTCAGCACATCAATGACCATCAATGCCCCTGCTATGGTCCTCTTAGCCATGTACATCGCTGTAGCTGAAGAACAAGGAGTTCCTTCAGAACAGGTTCTTGGAACCATTCAAAATGATATCCTAAAGGAATACATTGCCCGTGGCACCTATGTGTTTCCACCACAGCCAAGCATGCGTTTGATCACGGATATCTTCGAGTATTGTGCGGAGAAGGTCCCAAAATGGAACACGATTTCAATCTCAGGATATCACATTCGAGAAGCTGGTTCGACCGCAGTTCAAGAAGTGGCTTTTACATTGGCAAATGCATTGCAATATGTGGATGCTGCTATCGAATCTGGTCTTGACATCGATACTTTCGGACCTAGGCTGTCCTTCTTCTTTAATTGCCATAATGACTTCTTTGAAGAAGCGTCTAAATTTAGAGCAGCACGGACCCTTTGGTACGAGTTAATCACTGAAAGATACAGTCCTAAAAATCCTAAATCTGCCATGTTGCGATTCCACACACAAGTTGCAGGTGTAAGCCTCACGGCGCAACAACCCCTCAACAATGTGGCACGGGTCACCATCCAAGCATTGGCTGCGGTATGCGGCGGCACACAGAGCCTCCATACAAATTCTTACGATGAGGCCTTAGGTTTGCCTACTGAAAAATCAGCGACCGTCGCCCTGCGAACACAGCAAATTATCGCTGAAGAAAGTGGTGCTGCCGATGTTGTGGACCCGTTGGGGGGCTCATACCATGTGGAACAGATGACCAAAAGAATCCATGATCAAGCGTTAGAGCAAATTACTCAAATCGAATCACTTGGCGGTGCAATGAAGGCCATCGAACAAGGATGGCAGCAACGAGAAATTCACAATGCGGCATACGCTCATCTTAACGATGTAGAGGCTGGGACGAGGAGAATTGTGGGGGTGAATCACGGCGTAATGGATGAAGATTCCACACCAGAGGTCTTGAAACTCGACCCAACCGTTGGCGAGGCCCAATGCAAAAAACTCGAGAATCTCCGTGAACATCGCAACCATGATGCCTGCCAGTCCAACCTAGAATCGATTAGGAACGCTGCCAAAGGCGGCCAAAACCTATTCCCACATGTTCTCGTGGCTGTTAAATCCGGTTGTACATTAGGAGAAATAATGCAAGCCATGAAGGATGAGTTTGGAACTTGGATGGCGCCAAGTGGATTTTGAGGTGGGAAAATGAGTTTTGGACCAATACACATAGATCACATAGGAATTGCCACATCCAATTTAGATGATGCGTCCTTGTTTTGGAAGTTGCTTGGGCTTACTCAATCCATGAACGATGAGGTTGTTGAAGACCAAGGGGTGAAAACGCGATTCTTTTCCACCTCAACCGCTGAAGCCTCTTCTGAATCCCATCCTCCAATGGTTGAATTGCTTGAACCAACGGGCGAAGACACCCCCATTGGACGTTTCCTTGAGAAACGTGGACCTGGTGTTCAGCAAATTTGTTTCAGAGTCGGAGATCTTGAAGGCCTTATCGCACATCTTGTGGAAAATGGCATCCGAATGATTGACCACGAACCGAAGATAGGGGCCGGTGGCAAACGAATCGCCTTTGTCCATCCCAAATCCACCGGTGGTGTCTTAGTAGAACTTACTGAATCGAGTCACTGAGCCTTTTTTCATGCCACCAAAGGCAAACCATCTTAATCGTCCGTATCAGGTGAATTGTCATGCGAACCTGCGTTGATACATTGATCGCCCTCGCTCATGTCGATGGACCAAGCGTCAGAAATGAAGCACAATTCATCGCAGATCGACTTGATGTCTTGCGACAGACCGGGCAAATTTCCAACGATGCGTACCTTGATGCGGGTGCCATTCAAGGTGCGTTTAACATGATTGGTAACCTCGTTGAGATGGGCGTTCCACAAAAAGAAATTTTCAGTCAATTGAAAGAACAACTCAACCGAGCTTGCCGACTGGAAGAAAAACATCCTGGTCTAGATTCTGCGGTAGAATCCGGTCGAGCTTCTTGAGAGATGGGCGCTATGCAACCACTCCTTACATTGAACCGAGTGTCCAAATCGTTTGGAGATTTACATGCTTTAACGGAAATTGATCTGCAGATCAACTCTGGTGAAATAATCGGTTTGGTCGGGAGCAACGGTGCTGGAAAAACCACCCTTCTTCGTTTAATGGCGGGTGTGTACACTCCGACATCAGGAAACGTGCTCCTTGCGGATGGAAAACCTGTGAGTGATATGCGTCAAGTGCTCGGTGTTGTCCCCGAATCCACTGGCCTTTACTCGAGGCTCACAGCATGGGAAAACATTCGCTATCATTCTCGGATGCATGGGGTTTCCGATGAGGATGCTTGGGCAAGGACTGCAAAGTTCGCACAGCACCTCGACATGGTGGATTCTCTTGGACGCCATACAAAGGGGTTCAGCCGCGGTATGCGTCAAAAAACGGCCCTGCTCAGGGCTTTAGCCCATGGGCCTTCTATCCTCTTGTTGGATGAACCAACAGCAGGTTTAGACATCACAAGTGCTCGTACAGTAAGGCGACTCGTCGACCAACTGAAACGGGAGGGTGGGACTGTCATTTACTCAACCCATCAACTTTCAGAAGCCCAACAGGTGTGTGATCGTATTGTCATCGTCCACAATGGAGACATACGAGCCGATGGTTCCCCCGATCTTCTGCTGCAGCAAACACAGACGACATCATTGGAAGAAGCCTATGTTGAGCTGACAAAAGATGCGGCGCGACCAAGGCAGGAAGACGATGAAGGTGAAGGGCGGTTTACCGGCTGGTGGAGGCGGTTTTTCACACCTAAGCCACCGATGCTAGACTCAAAGGGGGTTGAGGAAAGTGAGTAAATTCTCCACGCATAGGATTCGAGCAATCGCTAAGAAAGAAGTGGTTGAATTTGTTCGCGATTGGCGCACAATTATGGCCATCATCGTCATTCCACTCTTAATGTTCCCACTTTTGTTCATCCTATTTCCGATCTTACTTGAATCCGAGGCTGCAGAATTGGATGCGCTCGAACTCACGGTCATTGTGCAATCAAACACCTTTGAGGCATCGATGGAACAGGCCATTGTTGGTGCCGGAATCGACATCGTGATGGAGCCGTTGGATAACCAATCACAACTCTCCGAACCTGGTGAAGATTTGGAAAGGGTTCGAAATGGGTCGGTTGATGCGATATTACGAGTCGAAAAGGACAATTCAACTTGGGATTATGCTATTTTGCGATTGTCGACTTCCGAACGTTCCAATGAAGCATGGAATCGTTTGTTGGATGCCTTGAACACATGGGAAAGCGAAGAGGTCGAACGAAGAATTTCCGATTCAGGCATGGATGTCAATTCGACATTGAATCCGCTCCGTTGGGATGGCGATGTGGCACAGAGTGATGTGGCAACAAGTGGTGAACAAGCCGGCATGGTGTTGTCGCTGTTCATACCGCTAGTCCTAGCGATATGGACTTATTCAAGCGCATTGCAACCGTCTATTGACATGACGGCAGGAGAGCGTGAGCGTGGAACCCTTGAGGCACTTCTCTGCTTACCTTGCACTCGTCTTGAGTTGCTTCTCGGTAAATGGGTTGCAGTTGCCACCATTACGGGGGTGGGGGTGATCCTCCAGATTTTTGGCCTCCTCTTTGCCATCGGCTACCTCGCCTCTTCAAGCGTGATTGGGCTACCAGAGTTATCGATCACAACGGTGGCATTGATCGTTGGAGCAATCCTCCTGTTCGCCATCATGGTCGTTGCCATTGAACTGGCATTGGCCATGCGTTCGCACAGCGTAAAAGAAGCCGGTTCTATCCTTGCTCCGATGCTTTTGTTAATTGTCTTCCCGGCATTATTTACGCAAGTGATCAACCTCGATGGAATCGAATCATTTTGGTTTGCGGTTCCAGTCGTCAACATCTTGCTGGCCTTACGTGAGTTGTTAATGAACAGGGTCATTCCCGAGCACATATTCGTATGGGCCTTTTCTAGCATCGCGTATGCTGCATTAGCAGCCTACTATGCTAGCCGGCAATTCAGCCGAGAAGACATCGTAACGAGTCTTTCATGAGCGCTGGTTGAATTCGATCAATGAGGCCCGTACCACTTCGATGATTAAATCGATTTCTTCTGAAGTGATGCCGAAGTGCGGCGTAAATCGAAGTGCGTTCACACCACCATGAATGACCCCCAACCCTTGTCGGCGGCACCATGGCTCAACGGCATCAAACCCTACAACCGGGAACCGTGTGGGTTCCAATTCTGCGCTGAGGAGAAGCCCAGTGCCCTGTACTTTGGTGATGATGCCGGGGAATTCTTCTCTCAATATTTTCAGCTTATCGACAAATTCATCGCCACGATCTTTGATGTTCGAACGAAGTTCTGGTGTCATGCTGTCAAGGACAGCACATGCCGTTTCCAAAGCTCGTGGATTCGTCGTCATCGTGTTCCCATAAATTCCAACCACGTAATTCTCAGCAGCTCGATCGTTCATACCGAGGACGGAAAGAGGGTACTGGCCGGCGTTCAAAGCCTTTGACCATGTTTCCAAATCTGGCACTTCGGCGTCTTGAAAGCCATCATAATCAATGATTGATAGGCAACCTTGACCTCGAATTCCAGCCTGAATCGAATCAACCAGAAGCATGGAGCCGTGCTCCAGAGTGAGCCTGCGGGCAGCGTCGTAGAAATCACGTTGAACGCAAGCGCCGGGGTTTCCTTCTCCCTGTACCGGTTCAATGGCCATTAGTTCAATGAACCAATTTTCTTCTTCTGCGCGCTTGAACATTGCTTCAAGGGAGGCGATGTCATTTGCTGGAACCAACAGGAGGTTATCCCTGTCTCGGAATGTTGCTAAATTCTTGTCATAGGATCCTTTGCAGGAGTGAGAAATCTGTGCTGGACGGTCTGTCCGCCCATGGAAGGCTTTCTCAATCGCAAGCAATTTGATTTCTTTTCCTTCATGCCGGCCACCTGGGCCAGTGTGTTTTCTAGCGTTCACGTCGGCAATTCGGAGGCTTACTGTAACCGACTCAGAACCACTGTTCATGCAAATAAAACGCGTGAATGGGCAAGAGCCGCGGGTGTGACCAAGTTCTCGCTCCAGTCGCTCCGCGAGTCTCTTTTGACTGAATGAAGGCGTCATGACATTCGCCATCACCCAGTTCCCTGACATTGCATGAATGACTTCTTCAGGGCCATGGCCTGCACCAAGCATGCCATAACCTCCATTATCGTGAAGAACTGCCCCATAGGCGGTGACGATCCATGGACCTCGTCCCGAGAGAGCAATGTATGGATTGACGGTTGCTGGTGCATAAAAATTAACGAAATCGTGTTGAAGGACCTTCACAAGGTTCGCTTCATCATGTTGCAACATATCCGAGCCAAATTCAGATTCAATTTCTTGAAACCGGATGCTTGCTTCGTGAATGGCTTTGACGAGTTTTGGATCAAGCGCACAAAAGCGGTCAATGACTTCGTCAGGAAGCCCAACCGTGTCCATCGTTCCAGTCTTTGAACGCAAAGCATGGAGGTGTTCGAGGGCCTGATGCGGTGATAGCATGACTGTCATCAATAGCATCGTCGGCTACGGAATGCCTTGAACATTGGCTTAGCATTGAATGAAAAATAGTGGATATAGAGGCTAAAATACAAAACCCATATATTCGCACAGTATTACTCAGGGAATACTTATATGCGGTAGGAAGGTGGGCAATATATGCCCAAAATCTCCCTTGACATGCCAGCGGAACTCGTTGAGGATCTCCGCAAGCACGTCGGGGACGAGCGTAAATTTGTCAGTCTTGCTGATGCTGTTCGAACGGCCTGCAGAAAATTGCTTGACCAGTTGGATGAAATTGATGCAAGACATGGGCGCGGAGGCGATTAAAATGGTGACACGAGAAGAAGCAGAAAGAGCAGTCCATACCCTTCTTGGGTATCTTGAGCCAGACCCAAAGCGAGAGGGGTTAGCAAAGACACCGAAGCGTGTAATTGATTCTTGGGACGAAATTTTTGGTGGTTATCAAATGGATGCCGCTGAACTTCTCGATTCCACCTTCAATGGGGAGGGGTACGATGGTATTGTCCTGTTGAGGGACATTGAATTTCATTCAACTTGTGAGCACCACTTACAACCGTTTAACGGACGCGCTCACATTGCATACATTCCCGTCGAACGAATTGTCGGGATCAGTAAACTTGCACGAATTATCGATCTCCATGCTCGACGTTTGCAAAACCAGGAACGCATCACCAAGGGCATTGCTGATGATTTGGAAGAAAATTTAGCCCCATTGGGTGCAGCAGTCATCATTGAAGCAACCCATGGATGCATGCGATGCAGAGGTGTCAAAAAGCAAAATTCAATCATGACCACCTCGGCTATGCGAGGTGTGTTTTTCGAACGACCAGAAGCACGGCAAGAACTCATGCAATTAATTCATTCACGCCCCCTCTGAGGTGAGATGGTGAGTGTCGACGAATCCTGTGTTCGTGCTGGTGACAAGCCAGTTGACAATCCAACCGATTTGGCTGCAGAATATCCTATCGTCGAGGTGTTTCATTCTGTTCAGGGGGAAGGCTACCATGCCGGAATCCCCCATGTTTTTGTTCGTTTTGGAAACTGTAACTTACGCTGCGAATGGTGCGATACAGATTTTTTAACATTCAAAACAATGAATGCAATCGACTTGCTTGGAGAGATATCAAACTTTGATTGTAAGCGAATCATCTTCACAGGTGGAGAACCAATGATGCAAGATCTTTGGCCCTTACATCGCTTGCTCAAGGCCAGAGGGTACACCTTATCGGTTGAAACGAATGGAACCATAGAGGTCCCTGAAGGGCTTTTGGATTGGATTTGTGTCTCCCCTAAAGATCAAATGTATCCAGATGTAAAATTGCGGCAACGTACGGGAGATGAATTGAAGTGCGTGTTCATAGGTCAAGATCTTTCGATGTACGATGAATTGCGACAAGGGTTCAAACACAACTTCCTTCAACCATGCTACATGGAATTAGAATCTGTGGAGTGGAACGGAAAAAATTTCGCTGAGACAGAAGCAATTGTCAAACAGAATCCACAATGGCGGCTGAGCCTCCAAACACACAAATGGATGGGTGTTGATTGATGTCGGAGCGAACGGTCATGGCTCTTTCTGGTGGAATGGATTCCACTTCACTGCTCTTGAATGCCCTTGCAGCAGGAAAAAAGGTCAGCTGTATCTCCTATAATTACGGTCAAAAACACAGCGTTGAGTTAACAAGAGCATCAAACAACATTGCATACTTGCAAGACAAAGGACTCAGTATTGAGCATCACATAGTGGATTTGACTTCTGCAATGACCCTGTTTGAATCATCACTGATCAACGAAGGCACCACGGTTCCCGAAGGCCATTATGAAGAAGATCAAATGAAATCAACCGTCGTTCCAAATAGAAACGCTATTTTTGCATCAATCCTCTACGGATACGCTCTGTCGGTGGCCAAGCGAGAAAATACCAATGTCGAAATTGCCTTAGGGGTGCATTCTGGAGACCATGCAATTTACCCCGATTGCCGCCCAGAATTTTACCAAGCCTTAGAACATGCTTTTGCAGTTGGAAACTGGGACAGCCACACAGTTTCGTTCCATCTGCCATACATTGACGGCGACAAGGTCACCATTTTGAAAGATGCCTTGGCCTCTTGCGACAAGACTGGCTTGAATTTTGACCGTGTGTTTGAGAACACCATCACGTCTTACAACCCCGATAAGGATGGAAGAAGTTCAGGGCGTAGTGGTTCTGATGTGGAACGGATCCTAGCATTCAACGCGCTTGATTTGGTTGACCCCATTGAATACACTGAACCATGGGAGACCGTCCTCGCTGCAGCCTTGGAAACTGAGCGGAAACACAAAGACGAATATTACAAAGAGAAATTAACGCAACTGCAGTATCATGTCACACGGGAAAGTGGGACTGAGCGTGCGTTCACAGGTACGTATTGGGATGAGAAAAGAAGTGGCAATTACAAGTGCATCTGTTGCGGTCACCAGCTCTTTACATCGGCCATGAAATTCGATTCCGGTTGTGGATGGCCATCCTTCCACAGCGAGCACACAAGGGCGTCCATTGATCAGGTCGAAGATCGAGCACATGGTATGATTCGAACAGAGGTTCGATGTTCTAAATGCGATGCACATCTTGGTCACATTTTCAACGACGGGCCAAGAGAGCATGGCGGAATGAGATATTGCATCAATTCAGCCTCGTTGGAATTTGAGGAGTTGGAACAATGACCACACGAATACGAAGATACATTGAGACAGATACTGGCCACCGAGTGCCGAACCACAAAAGCAAATGCCGGCACATGCACGGTCACCGTTACCGATTCGAGGCAGAAATCGAGGGTGATGTTGTTCAAGATCCGGGAGTTTCGGACGAGGGGATGTTGATGGATTTTTCAGATGTCAGTGAGATTCTCACCGTATACGTGCATGATGTGGTCGATCACGCGTTTGTGGTCTACGAGCATGATGAGCAAGCACGTTCAGCCCTCAAAATGATGGATTCTGACCACCGGACTGTGGTGGTCCCATTTGTCCCAACTGCAGAAAATCTTGCAAAATGGGCTTTCGAACAAGTTGAGCCACACATCAAATCTGCCTATGGGAACAGGCTTCGTTTGGTGGCTATGCATGTTCGAGAGACACCGAAAAGCATCGCTTCTTGGCACGCTTGAGAAAACTCATTCTTCTTCAGGACTTATTTTTCGCCTTCGTTGGCTGCGCCACTCTTCGTTTCCTTCGACGTATTGGATTGCGGTTGTCGCATCAAGAAGACCTCCAATCATCCTCGTCGCCTCTCCCTGGGTCGGCATCGAACGCATGATGGAACGGGTGAGGGATTGTCCAAAGCTTTGCCGTCGCTCATCGTTGCCGGGTAGGGCATTCGCTAATTCCCGAACCGTTTGATGAAGAATCTGTTTCAGCTCCGGATTGAGCGATCGCTCAAGCGGTACCACATCGGGTAAGCCTTCTTCCTTGCCTTGTCTGGCAATCACTCGGTTCCTATGCAACTCATAGACACAGGCATTCACTGCATGAGAGAGGTTGGCAATTGGATAACCTTCCCATGTAGGGAGTGTGACGAGATAGTCGCATTTTGCTAAGTCTTCGGTGGACATGCCCTTTCCTTCTTCACCAAATACGAGACAAACTTTGCCGGTGAAACCTTCCAAGCGTTCTGAAAGCTCCCACGGATAGACGAAATGCCTAAAGTTTGTTTTCGAACCAATTTCTCGTTTGCCAGATGTGCCAATAATCATCGAAGCATCTTCTGTTGCTGCGTCGACGGAATCGTATGTGATGCAGTGGTCAAGGACACGACCTGCATGCTTGGCTCGGTTTCTCGCCTCGATGTTATCCGGTTCACATCGTGGATTAACAAGTCTCAGGTGAGTAAATCCATAATTCAACATGCTCCGACAGACAGCACCTAAGTTGCCCGGGTGAGACACTCCAATCAATACAATTTCTAGGCTGTAAGTGGATTGAGGTAACGGAAGTGTGCTCCTGTCACCCATTGGCTTCATTCCTCCTCGGGAATTTTACTGATGTCGAATTCAGCAATCCAGCGTGGATCACACGCTTGATACAAGAAAAAGAGGAAACCAGGACCTTCTTCTCGGTCCTCCATAACAATGGACCGCTTGCGCAATCCGTGTTTGTTCTTTAGGTGCAGAATCAGCAATTCAAGCATTGCTTTGCTTTCGTGATGCACAGATACGGGAGTGCGGTCCCAGTTGACCCGCAGAGCCACTTCGAAGCACCTGCTCAATCGACTCGGCGTTGTCGGTATCGCGTGACGTATCCTGCGATCCAATTGCGGAGTTTCTTGGACTCAACGTCAGTGAGTTGTTGGACCATCTTCTTGTTGTGGTCGAAATCATCGGTGAACTTTTCTCCGTGATCTTCAACAAGGTGTATGGCTCGGATTTTGATAAAACTTGGTCGAATATTTCCCATAATTGATCACTCCGTTGATAGTTTGACTTCGATTGGAATATCAGGCTCGTCGTGACGTGTCACATGAAGCTTGATTTTGCGAGGTGGATTTTCAATGCCACGTGCCCAGATGTGCTCGTTGACCGACGGGTCAATCCACACTTCTTCGTCTTCTCTCACACTGAGGTGCTGGATGACGTGTTCGCGGATGATTTGCATTGCTCGAGGAGCACGCTTGTAGCGGGTAATGGCCCAAGCCTTACGGAGTGGGACAATGAGTTCAGATTCATTAGGTCGTACCATACTTATTCACCTCAGCGTTGGAGCTTACTACGGCGCCAGTGGTGTCGCTTTGGGTGCGACACGGTGTTTCGGTCGGTCTTTAGCATGACCCAAACTGGGACACGCCGATTCTGCTTGCCTGCCTTCATGAGGCGGATTTTTTTTGCTGCTGGTTTATTTCTTGACATGTTCGAGCACCTTCTCAGATTCTTCGGATGGACGCACTACGGCGGCTCTTGGAGTGTGATGCGAGCAACTGTTTGAGTTGATCGTCGGACATTGGGGCTTGGAATTTACCTTGTGAGTGGAGTTGAACGATGTTCTGCTTGATGGATGCGGCACGAGCAGGTGTGGCCAGTGCGACTGTTGCTAGGCGAGAACGGGCATCGTTGGAGAGAAGGGTGCGCATTGCGCCATCGAGTTGTGCGGCTTGCACTTGTGCTTGTTGTGCCTGAACTTCTGCATCGGCTTGCTGTGCTGCCTGAGCCTCAAGTTGCTGTTGAAGTGCAGCCCGGCGTTGTTCTCGGAGCATGTTCAATTCATCATCGTGTGATGTCGACATGCTGGCCACCCTCTTCACGTCCTCTTCAGTACTTGGATAGTCCTGGGAATTGCTCTTCTGCCGCTGGGCGGCATTCGTGAGCAACGGAATCAATCATCTTTTGTCCGGCTGCAGTGATGCGACGTCCGGCGTAAAGTTGGACGGGCCCTTCCTCGGTGTCCACGGTTCGGGTCGGGACCTTTTCGACGAGGCCAGAGGCTTCGAGTTGTTGAAGAGCGGTTCGAATGATATGGCGGGAAGCGACACCGGGGGTGTTGGGTGCTGCGCCGTTGTCTTTGCGTCCGCCATAGGCTTGGGAAAGATGAGTCACGCCGATTGGGCTTTCACGTGCGAGTTTTCGCATGAGAGCGGCAGATCGTAGGAACCACCAGTTTTCTTGGCTTGGAGGGCGTTCACGAGAGACGCCAGTTTTGACAAATTCTGCCCAATCTGGGGTTTCAACAGCCTTTTCAGACGCCAAACGCGCAGCAAGTGCAGGGTTCAAGAGTTCTGCGGGGATATCATAGAGAGTCGTCATGACAATACACCAAGCAATTTGCCGACCTTACGCCCCTATATGAAGAGAGCGGGTGCTAAGGCGTCCAACAACTCACGCCGTGTGGCGTTTTCTCACCAGATGCTTGGGGCAGACAAGGGTTGATGAAGGGCGTGTCCGTGCTACCACCAATGAGGAAGGCTTTGGCTCAAAATCCGAACCTGTTGAGAACCCTGTTAGGACTCTCTTTCACCCTTATTTTCATGCTCTCTTACGCCGTTTACGGTGCTACAGTATCCCCTTCCTATTACCTCTACGATACCGATGCCGAAACCACCGTTCACGATGGAATTGAACCCACCCGAATTTACCAAGCAGATCAGAACATAACGACTTGGACATGGTCAGTGCCCGCAAATGGAGCAAATTTGACCTGGGTGAATTTGACCGCAGCAGAAGTATCGAATGGTGCCGAGGTCCGGTTAATCAACGGCGCGGGGTTGTTCAGCCATCCCCTTCTAGGGACAGCTGATGCGGATGGATTTAGTTGCAGAGAATCCTGCCAAAAGAACAACTCCCACTCCTACATTGCCGAGGATGGAGGCGATGTACGAATCAACGCTCTGACAAGCACGGATCCAGCCCGGCGTTCAAACGGTACTGTCTACGCTCAAACAATTGAAGATGCGCAAGTTAAGGCTGAAAAGGCGATTGAATATGAGCACTCACCCTCGCTTCTTAGGGTTGAGATCATTGAACAAGGCAACCGGACAACTGCGCCTGCAATGAGCATCACCACCGTGAATGAAGAATTCGCAACCATAGAACCGTTTTCTGTTGATGCAGCCACTGAATTTTTGTGGGCCTTAGCGGCCGTTGCGGGATGTTTCTCAATGGTTCTTGTCCCATCGTTTACTGTGTATTGGGCAGCCAATGCAAAGGAGAAGCGAGATGCTGTCAAACTCAAAGAGTCCGAAGACGACATCGAAAATGCTCTAGGGCGTGAATCAACTTCGGAAAATGAATGAGCCACTCTCCTCATATACCTTGAAGCGGTGTAGCAAAGCGAGCGCCATGAAAAGAGCCCCCGCAATTTTGTTGGTTCTTCTGTTTGTTATGGGTACTGCAAGTCCAATCACTCAATTGGTGTTTGAAGAAGGATCTCCTCTGCAGAGCAATACCAAAGCCACAGGTGTTGATGTTACAGTAACGAATACCTCTTTTTCATACACATCGAGTGTGGATGAAGCGAAGTACCGAATGTTTTCTTCAAACCACCCCATTCCTGCATTCAACCGGCCTGCTGAATTGTATGTCATCGACGCGGTTGTCAACGTCCCAATTTATGCTGAAGTGACGTTAGAAAATCAAGGAACAAGTCCATCCGGTACCATAGATGTGAATTTGAAGGTCCTTCACAATGAATACCAGCTTTTTGAGATGATTAACATCACCCAACAAATGGCAGGATTATCTGGTGGTGCGTCAAATTCCATTGGGTTCACCTTTACTCCGACTTACTCTGGAAACCACACAATACAGGTGATTGGCACTTCTACGATCCTCGATGACGTCCCTGCAAATAACCAAAGAAACCGTCATTTTACAGTGGCTTCTCATTACTTTAATTGCAATGATCTCACACAATGGACCACCACAAATGAGTGGGGAATAAGCACCGACACATCGTTGTCTCAAGGAACTGCGTGTCACGCCGGAAATGGTGAAGCGTCGACGTATTCTGCATCAACGTCAAGTGTTCTTGAAACACCAGCATTCGATATGTCAGATGCGGTCATAGCCCCTCTTCAGACCAATGGGCTCTCGTTCTTTTACACCGGAAGTTCGCAACCCGGTGATGAATTGAAAGTCTACGTCCAAAACAACGCAGGAACCAGCACAGAACTTGCTACAATCTCGGGAACCATAGACCAAGTGTTCATTGATGGTGCATCATGGCAAACATTTTCTGTCAACAATCAGGGCACATCATCACCGTTGATTCCTGCCCCACAGAGTGGATTTTCGCCCTCAACGAAATTTAGGTTTATCCTTACAACCGACGCATCAGTCAATGATGTGGGCTTTTGGCTGGATGACATTGTGATTGTGTATGACCAAAAAGTCAAGCCGCTCGAATATGCACTTTCATCATCAGGTGTATCCACAATGGGCTCCTTGCCAAATGAATGGGGCACGGTGAGTGTGAGGCTAACCAACGATGGAAATATTTCCGATTATGTACTTCCTTCTGTCGATGAATTGCCGAGCGGTTGGGAGGTGTATTTCGCTCATCCAACAGGTGTTTCGATCAACGAACAGACCGGGGTCTTGCTTGCACCGGGAGAAAGCAAAACCATTGATGTAAAGATAAAACCGGATGAAAACGCAACAACCGGATTTGAACAAATGACGTTCATAGGAACATCAAGTCAATATCAATCCATCAACACGACACTACCGATTCAATACCAAGTGTTACCGGACCGTGAACCGTTGATCATACAGCCCGAAACACGTCCAGCATGCCCGCCTGGCTACACTTGCCCATTCGAAATAGAAGTAAGAAACATTGGAGATGCAACCGATGTGTTTGACATCTCACTGGATCATTTAGGCTTGCCAGAACAATGGACGGTTCAGTTGTCATGGACTCAATCGGAATCGATCCTCGTACGCCCGGACACACCTGTGATGGTTGGTCTCACAATGACAGTTCCATCGACAGCAACCCCAGACACAGTGGTTTCGTTCACCATGATTGCCCAATCACAAAACAATTCTGCAAAATCACATGGATTAGTGATCGACGTAGCCGCATCAATGATCAGCGAAGCAGAGGTGGGCATGACGCACAACCAAGCATCAAAGGATTGGATGGTCGATGCTGGTGAAACCAAAACCATTGAGTTTACAATTTGGAATAATGCCTCCCGCCAAGATATCTTTTCAATGGAAGTCCTTCATGACACTTCATCGCTATGGACCATTGAACAACCAACGCGTCCCGACGCAGTCATCAATCCGGGCGCAACCACCACCTTCACAGCAAAAATAACAGCACCGGAAACCGGCCAAGCCGGTGACAAAGCACCAACGCTCACACCCCAGATTACTTCTGAACGCAGTGGGATGACAATCGCAGGCGATGACTTTGATTCTATCGTGGTGCGAACGATCAGCGATCTTTCCCTTGAACTGCTAGAATCACCTTCAAAATTGAGACCAGGCACTGCCAATCGTATCCTCCTTGAAGTGGTCAACAATGGCAATGGCCCCATTGAGGCTAGCGTCGATGCAATTGAACTCCCAATTGCTTGGAGCACATGGATGACCGTGGATGGTGCGCAGCATGATGGAACCATTTCACTGTCTGCACCCTATGATTTAGAGAACAACGCCACGGTTGAATTATGGGTCTTGGTGCCAAGTGAAGAGGCAGCCAGTGAAATCCACACCATCACAATCAGGACCGAAAACACCCTTGGCATCGAAGATTTGACCCCTGATGACAACAGCGTGACCTTTGACACGATTACGGCATCTGTTCGGATACCTTCATTGGAAGGGGGACTTGGATCAACATCGGCCATCGTTGGAGGAACGGTCAGCATCAATGCCACATTGACCAACATCGGTAACGCAGCAGATGATGATATCATCGTACTGGCAAGTGTATCTGCATCCCCGCCCATTCCCGATCTGGTTGCCTTTTTCTCTACCGGGTTAAGCAGCAGTTCCAAGGCTGTCAATGAACCACTGACAATCACATTGTTGGCAAATCAATCCACCGACCTTATCGTCGACCTGATTCTTCCCAAAGACATGATTCTCAACACAAGAATCGTCGTTACCTTCCAAGTGATTGCTGGGATGAATGCAGAAATGCAACCGTATGAATTGCAACATGAGGCGTTGATTGTTGTGGATCAGCAACGGCACGTTGAGGCTGAACTCAGCGCCCCGAGTTCCATGAGCCATACCACCGGAACTGGTGTACCACTCTACGTCAACATGACGAGCGTATCCAGCCAATCAGAACACGTGCTTTTCATGGCCAATGTCCCTGAAGGTTGGCAACTCGTTTGCAATGGAGTGTTGATGGATGCTAATGGGCAGAACCTCACGTTTGGTGCTGGACACATCACCCCGCAATTGCAAGATGTCCCGTGCACGCTTCACAGGTTAAGCGGTCAATTGGACGGTAAAATTACCTTTATGATCGCCTCGCATGATGGCCAAACTACCTGGGAAGGTGCGCAAGTGTACCAGTTTGAAGACCGTCCGGTAGATGATGCAGGCATGTCCGTTGAAGTGGTCGCAGGCGGGATTGCGGTCTTGCTCGCTTTCTGCCTGCTCATGGTGCTTGTGTTGCGGTCGCGTTCAAATGAGGAAGTGGATTTCATCTTGGAAAAGGAAATTCCAGAAGAAATTCAAGCTGGCCCGCCGACCTCAAGCGGCCCACCTGTGTCCACCAGCGGAGAGCAGGCGACTGTTGCCCCACTTGAACCCAAACCACCAACTGAAGCCTCCCATCCACCTCTACCAGAAGGTGGTTTGCCAACAGGTTGGACAATGGAACAATGGGTGCACTATGGCCAGCAATACCTTGACCGAAATCAAGGACAACCATGATACATGAACCTCGCCAGCGAGGCACATGACCACCTATCCTGCATCTTGGTATGCGCTTTGGTTGTTGGTCATGGTGTTTGGTGTAACAACGTGGTATTTACGAAACTTCTCCGAACGGGTGGAGGCCACACGGCTATCTGCCCTGCTCGGTGTTGCATCGATGCTCACCTTGCTGCTTTGGACGTTAATAGATTTTTGAGGTGTTGATGTGGAGGTCGCCGACAAAGGAAAGCACACCTATTCGGGGACCTATCCGTGTCGAGTTCCAGTGTGGTGGGGTCGCTATGGCGAAGCTGCGAAACACGCAGATGTCCCCGGCGTTACTGGACGAAGGGTCATTCTGCGAATTCCAAAAAAATTCACAAGGCTTGAACGAATATTGGCGCGGCTGTTTAGAGCCCCAAGGGAAGTTCGAAGACCTCTTGATCAGATGAACAGCATGCTATGGGAATTGTCCAATGGACAACGAACATTTGAGGAAGTATGCGAGCACATGAACGCAGCCTTCCAAGAAGACATTGCACCCGTCGTCGATCGGACCGCTGCAGGCATCGATGCGCTCAAACGTCGAAATCTAATGACGACTTTGAATGAGGAATTCAGCCAAAAATGGTGCATCCAACCCGGCCAAGTGCCACCCCACCAAACATTAGGCGAATTAGGTCAGGAATTCACGATTGATTCACAACCGATAGAAGGCGATGGTCAATTCACAGAAGTTGATTCAAATTCTCCACTGGCCGGCCAATGATGGCAGTTGTTCCATCGTCAAGCAAAGGACGCTCCATGAGATGTCCGTGCAAGAATAGGAAGTCAGCAATTGACTCAACCTGTTCAAAGTTCAGCATTGTGGAATCAACCGTTTTGAATTTCGAATCCTTGGTGCGTATGATCCTAGAAATCGGTCCGTTAAGGCGCGATAGAATGCCGTTTATTTCCTTTTTACTGAGCGGTTCATTGAGGTACAAACGCACACTGACTTCTCGATCTGAAGCCTGACACATGGTAAGTGCTGCACGTGATTTTGAGCACCTAGGGTTGTGATACAGGGTCGTCATTGCTCTTGGCACCTTCAGGTTCTACATTGGCCTTTTGGGGTGCCCATACGAGTCTCAAACCAATTCCATCGCTTCGAGTTGTTCGGTTTGCAGATGCGCGTGCCCTGCTGCGGGTGGAGTCCGATTCAGTAAACCAAGAGCCACCTCGGTGCACCTTGCGTTCGTTTTCTTCCGAAGTGTGAGGGGCTTGTGAACCGTCGTGGTTGGCATAATTTTTGCTGTAATCATCCTGACACCATTCACCAGTTTGACCATACAGGTCAAGAAAACCCCATGGATTGGCTTTCTTTTGCCCGACTTCCCGTGTCGTTGCTCCGGCATTGCCGGCATGCCAGCCGTAGTCATTAAGTTCTGAATCTCGATCGCCAAAGGCCCAACGGGAATCAGTGCCTGCACGGGCTGCATATTCCCATTCTGATTCGGTTGGCAGCCGCCATGAACCGGTAAAACCGAGTCGAACGGTTCCTTCCTCTGAGGAATTTAAGCGGGCGATGAACACATGAACATCATCCCATGAAACGCTTTCAACTGGTCTCAAACCCGCCGCCCATCCTTCTTGGAATTTGGAGGGGTTGACCTCCATGATTGCTTGCCAGTGCGCCTGAGTCACTGGACGTTCACCAAAGAAAAAGGGTTGTTCAATTTCCACCTCATGCCCTGGACGCTCATTTTTGTTGCCACGCAAGGCAGCATCCCCCATAAGATAGGCTCCGGGTTCAACCAATAGGTAACGGCCGCCGAATGCGTCATCAAACGAAGGGCGTGTTGAGGACATGCTTCTCACTGGCTGGTTTTGAGTAAGGTGGCAGTGCGAACGACTGAGGTCACAAGGCCTTCAAGCCGTTCAATGGTGGCTTCGTTTGCCAAATCACCATGTTCATCAAATGCTTCTTTCACATGACCGACTGCAAGTTGTTCGGGTACGGGCCATGCATGAAGCCAGCGCAGCATAATTCGCATGTGATTGAGGGTGTTCGAATTTTCGATCCCTCCTAAAGTGCACATGAGACCAAAGGCCTTCCCACCAACATGCTTGTCATAGAGCCAGTCAAATGTGTTTTTCATAACACCAGACATTGTCCCGTGGTATTCGGGGGAGCACACCAAGAAACCGTCACAAGAGGCTGCTAAGGCTTGAAATTCTTTGACATTGGCATTGTCCCAACACCCGTCTTCACCAACAAAAGGTAAGGGCTTTTCGTTGCAATCCCAAAAAAACACTTCCGCACCCATCCCTTCAGCCAAAATCAATGCTTGATTGACCATCATTCCACTTTTGGAAGATGGACGGTACTCGCCAGATAGGCCGAGAATGCGGAGGTTCGTTTCGCTCATACCATCGCCTCGACGCCAAGGCATTTCAATTTAAGGTCGTGAACTCAACACATACAGAAGGAATCCTTATCCCTCTTCCTTTGCCCCTTTGAAGCGGGGAAGCCGTAATGGACACCGATGAGAATCAAATCAACGCCTCATCTACAAACGAGGGAGATGATACTGTCTCCGATTCGGTCCTGGATTCAATGGCAGCTGCACTTGAATCTGCAGGTATTTCTCTTTCTCCTGATGCGCCGGAACCAACCCCAGAAAAGCGCTATTCAGATGAAGTGATTCACCAAGTGATGGAAACCATGGGCGTCTCAGATCGTGAAGGATTCATCGAATTTGCACGAAGCATGGACGGGGATGACAATGGGTACCTCAGCAAAAAAGAATTAGTTGATGCAGCAGAAGCATGGCTCCACATGAATGAATCCGAACAAACGAGTGAGGAATTATCCATTGAGGAAGAGGTCAATGCGCTCTTACAACAGGGTGAAGAAAGTTCACGCCGAGACGATGCTAAATCAGCCCTCGCTGCATTCAACAAGGCAATTTCCCTTGATCCTTCATGCGACATGGCATGGTTTAATCGCGGTGTGTTGCTTGAGGCGCAACAAGATGCACGTGGTGCGCGACAGGCCTTCCAAATCTGTTTAGATCTCAATGATGAACACGCCCCTGCGACCGCAAACTTGGCTATTCTCCTGGAACGTATCGGCGACGAATCTGGTGCTTACGACATGGCTAAGCGGGCCCTCACCTTCTTCCCAGGTCATCCAACCCTCTCCGAATTAATGGAGCGATGCAAGGGAAGCACTGAATCCGTAGAAATAGAATCCATGCCGGTTGTCGAACCAACACAATCCTACAGTGAAGCGCAGGTTCAGAAGGTGATGGAGGAAACTGGGGCTACCAGCCGAGAAGCAGTGTTAGCTGAAGCAATTCATCATGACGACGGGAATGAGAATTTGGAATTCAGTGAACTCATGTCTGCTGCAGAAGTCGTGGCAGCAACAGAAGTTGCAGAAGTGACGATTCAGGGTCAGCCTAGCCTTCTTCACGATGAGGTTGCTGAACTGCCAACTATAGCGCCCGAACCGGTGTCAAGCGAACCAGCACCTGTTGCAGAACTTCCAGTTGCTGCCCCCGCAGTGGTGTCCATTGAACCAGCGCCGGTTGCTGCACTTCAAACTGAAGCGCCTGTACCCACACCCACACCCCAGGCCGCAGAAGAACCAGGAATTGATTTGGATGCACTGGTCGAGCAGGCAACAGACCTCATTCGCAGTGGATCACCCACCGAAGCCTTGAGCCTGCTCAAGCCTCACTTGAAAACCATCGGAGCACAACACGCAGGCGCATGGCGAATTGCCGGCGGCGCCATGGCTCGTTTGGACCTAGATGACCATGCAATAGCGGCACTCACCCATGCTCAGACCTTGGACCCAAACCAAGCCAGCGGATGGTTCAATCTTGGCTCAATTTATCAGAGAAAAGGATCGAATGCACAGGCCATTGATGCATACTCAAAAGCCATCTCTGCGAAACCTGATTATCTCAAAGCAGCCCTCAAAAGCAGCTTATTGTGTTATGAAATCGGTGATATCGAACAATACCTCACTGCTACGAGGACGGTCCTTTCAATCGATCCAAGCAACGAAATAAAACACCAGTACATCGAAGTCCTCATTGGATTGGCAGAGGGTGAAGCAACGGTCATAGAAGCGGCACAAGGCCTCCCACCAACCCTGCCTGAAGGCCCTCATATGGCGAACGAAGCATTGCAATTGCTGGGCGAGGGTTCGACCTCACTCCACGCAAGGGCCCACTCCGCTGCAAACGATCACGTTCAAGCCGTCACCCTTTGGAAAACTCTGATTCAAACGGATGGTGAAAACCATCTCAATTGGCGTGGTCTTGCAAAAGCACTGGAAAACGCCGGAGATTTAGAAACTGCACAGAAGTGTCATGCAAAGGCAAACGGGTTGGAGCACGCTGCACCAGATCCATCACAATCTTCACCCGAACCAGCACCAACACCAGCCTCAGCACCGGCACCGGCACCGGCACCTGTAGAGGCGCTCACGCCTGAGGTCCTAGCACCAGTTGCACAACCGCCTCACCCGGATGATGCCGCCGCAGATTACTACATGGGCGCCTTGGGATTGAACACCGAGCCGCAGGCCTCTGAATTCGCACCACCAGTTGCTGCTCCAGAACCTACGCCAGCATACGACCCCGCAAATGACCCTCTGATGCAGCCCCTACCGCCGCAACAACCGGTTCGGCAACCAGAAGTTCAGCCAGAAGTGGATTTAGCCAAGGCCGCACTCGACGCTGCTGCTCGAGTGAGTGTTCAGACACAAGGTGAAGTCAATTCTATGTCCATTGCAAACCAAGACATCGCTTGGTACAATCAAGGTGTTCAGTTAATTGAAGACGGTAAATATGACAAGGCACTCTCATCCTTTGATCGTGCAATGCCCTCCTTTGCCCATGATGATGATATGTTGATTCGCATCCTCAACGGAAAAGGAAATGCATACTACTACCTCGAACAGTATCCAAAATGTGTGGAAGCCTACCATCAAGCCATGCTGATTCGACCAGCAGAGGTGCGGGGTAAAACACTCTACAACATGGGGAGCGCATACGCCGAAATGGAACGATACCCTGACGCTATCAAGTGCTTTGAACAATCTATTCCTCGTGGCTTGCAACCTGACGAAGTGGCCCGTGCACGGGACCAAATACGTCGTTGTTCTATCCTTCAAAAGGAACGGGACAGGAAGCGAAAAAGGGCATAATTAGGTATGAACTAAGATGACGGTAGACTCAGAATTAGACATTATTGCTCGGCTCGTGGAATGCGGCCTTGATGAGAAGCACGCAACCATTGTCATGGATTTAGCAACCCACCCACCATCAAAAGCAAGTGAGGTAGGGAAACGCATAGGCATTTCAAGAATGGATGCTTACAATACCTTGAGAAAAATGCAAGACATGGGTCTCACAAAGGCGACATTGGACAAACCAATGCGTTTTTTGGGCATCAAGATCGAAGAAGTCTTCGATTTGCTTATTCAAAAATCTGAAATGGACCTAAGAAGGATGCAGGAGCATATTCACGAAATGAAAGAAGGCTCACACCTTGCCTTACTTTCTCACCAAAGTTCTGTGACAGAACCAAATTTCACAGTTCTGAAAGATCGACACGCCATCATGGCTAACCTTCAATCAATGTTGAGCGAAGCTGAGAATTCTGTTTGGATGCTTCTCGGCAACTGGGGTATTTTCCATCTGCGACGTTCTGGTGCCTTTGATGCTTTGATGGACGCAGTCAACCGAGGAGTGCGTGTTCGGGTTTCCAGTTCACTCAATGAAAAAACGATCAAATTCTTCGATGACCTTGATGACCGCATTGAAGTTCGTCATCACGAGAATTTCAGCATGCAAGGCGTCTATGTCGATGAGGAAGTTGGCCTTCAATTTATCAACATTGAAACGAATCCAACAGGGCGAGGGAAGCAAGACACTGCATTGCTTATTGAGTCAGGAGCATTCATGACAGCTCAGTTGGAATTGATGGACATCCAATGGGGTGCAGGGACTGCTTATTCGGCTGCAAAGGCCAGGCTCACAGAGGGTAAAATCATTGAACCACTCAAACTCACGCTCGGGGAAGGCTCCTACTACGAAAGGTTACGAACTTCTTTCATGGAAAACATCGAAGTGGAACCAATAATCAATGGCGCGAACGCAGTGCTGCTAAAAGATGGAAAACCAGTTTTAACCCAATTAAATCAACAAGAAGATGCTTTTACAAGGCTTGGTATTGATCTTGATGAGGTGCTCAATGGTGTTGGGCAACGAATCGGTCAAGAACTTGCAAGCAAATGGAAGGAAGTCGAAAGCCACGATGAATTTTGGACGCACTTAGCCAATGAATGGAGTCAATTGGGAATGGGAGAAATCGTAACAGAAGGAATGCCACCCCGATACCTGCTGGTTCACAACGGTGGTGCATGTGATGGAAAACCAAACATAGGCGGTATGTTTTGTCATTTGGATGAAGGCATCTTACAAGGAATCATGATGGAACGCCATAACGGGCAAGTCATTTTGAAAGAACGCATTTGCACAACTGATGGCGACGATACATGTCATTTCCAAGTTGGATTTGCAAAGGACACTGTTGAACACAAAGCCTGAGCGCAGGTTCTTATGGCGTCGCCGTGTGGGATGACCATGGACTGCGGAACATGCGAAACTGCTGGACCTATTCAGGTCATGCAACCAGAAGTGGTTGATGTATCACTCTCAATTTCACAAAAAGCCCAAACTATGCTCGCTGATGCCTTCGGTGACGACCGCTCAATGGCCCTTCTCGTGGGTGTGCTTTCGGGAGGCTGCTCAGGGTACATGTACGATTTACAAATTGTCGAAGAAACCGATCAATCCTGCCAAGAAGTCGTTATTGAAGGGTTCAGAGTTCTCGTCCCAAATGCTTCCAGCCATCTCCTCGATGGTATTGAAATCGATTATGTGGACCGACTGATGGGTGGCGGATTCAAGATCAACAACCCCAACGCTGAGTCTTCTTGCGGCTGCGGCGAATCCTTTGCTTGAGGCGATTGAATGCCAACTGCTCCTTACAAGGAGGGAAATTTGAGTGTATGGCGCGGGAAAGATGTGCTCCAATTTATTGACGGCCTGTCAACAAACCATGTCCTTGACTTGAAGCAGGGTCAGTTTCGCACTACGACCTTCACGACCTCGAAAGCCAAGGTCGTGGACCGTGTGGGACTGTTTCACATGGGTGAGTTCATCGCCATGGTGAGCCATGCCCCATATTGGCCCATGCTCACAGAACATTTCTTGCCACGTATACTAGGCCAGGATGTTCAAGTAACAACCGCAACGGAAAACAATGAGTTCTACCTCCAGTTTAACGAAAATGGTCCAGAATTAGGTTCATTTCATTCATCACAAGGCATCACATCGGGTCGAACCAATGAAGGCATCACTATGCTGATCGCCGGAAAAGGAAAGGATGTGCTCGTGGATGCCAGCATAGAAGAATTCCACGAGTGGCGAACCAAAAACGGCGTGCCATGGCAAGGCCATGAAATCACCAACAAGTTCCATCCTTTGGCCTGTGGGCTCGACCAAGACGTTCATGCCGCCAAGGGATGTTACATTGGTCAAGAAGTTCTCACCCGAATGCGCAGTCGAGGTCGGACTGGCCGCAAACTCACCACAATAACCAACGGAGATGAAGTCAATGGCACAATCACCACCGAAGGTGAATCCGCCTCATTGGCCATTGTTCGCTGTTGATCAGTAGCCGAGCAATTCCGACAATTGTGATTTGTAGAAATTGCCAGACCCTTGGAGGGAAGACAGTTCTTCTTCCGACAATTCCAGTTCGAGGATACGCTCAATGCCGCCTGCACCAAGAATCACTGGAACCCCGATGTAGACATCGTCCAATCCATACTGCCCGGTGAGATGAGCTGATGCAGGGATCAGTCGCTTGCGGTCGTTGAGCACTGCTTCGGCCATAATTGCGGCTGCAGACCCTGGTGCATAGAATGCAGAACCACGCTCAAGGAGTTTGACAATTTCGCCTCCACCTGATGCAGTTCGCTTGCAGATTGCATCAATGGTTTCTGCATCGAGCAAATGAGTGATGGCAATACCACCAACGGTTGTGAATCGGGGAAGAGGTACCATGGTGTCACCATGCCCGCCAAGAACCATTGCTTGGACGTCTTCTTCCGAGCAACCAACAGCTTGTGCGACAAAATGCGTCATTCGAGCGCTGTCGAGAACACCGGCTTGGCCGCACACTCGGTTCGATGGGAATCCCGTCACTTTCTGCATGTGGTAGGTCATCAAATCCAGAGGGTTGGTCACCATGACGATGGTTGAATCGGGCGCATGGTCACGGATGCCTTCTCCGACTTGTTTCACAATGCTTGCGTTCTTTGCAATGAGATCTTCACGGGTCATTCCAGGTTGGCGTGGGAAACCAGAAGTAACGACAACAACTTCTGCACCTGCAATGTCTTCGTAATTGGAAGTGCCAGTGATTGCCCCGTCGTAATTGAGCACTTGTCCGTTTTGTGACATATCGAGCGCTTTTCCTTTCGCAAATCCTTCGTAAATATCGAGCAACACAATGTCTGCAATCTTCATTTGTGCGAGGACAAAAGCGCATGTTGCGCCGACATTTCCTGCTCCAATTACTGCAATTTTTCTTCGATTCCGTCCCATAGATTTCACTTCGGTAATCGATTCCATACGGAGGACCTCCATAAGGAACATGGTGGTTCATTCCTAAAAAAATAGTCCGATTTTTTCGTGAATGGATTCGGATTGGATTTTTGTGACAGGACTCCCAAGCGAGTTGTCTAAAAACCCCCTTCCGTTGGTTCGTTTTAACCCCGGCCTCGCGTTTGAGGCCAATGGGTATGAGGAATCAACATGAAACTCGGCGTACCAATGGAACCAGAGGGCGAAACACGCGTTGGAATCGTCCCCACAAGCATGAAAAAATTGCTCAAAGCCGGCTTTGAAGTCGTCGTTGAAAAAGGGGCTGGAGTCGCAGCGAACTACCACGACAGCGCTTACGAAGAGGCCGGTGCCACGATTGGCTCCCGGAAAGATGTCCTCGCCTGCGACAACATCGTTTGCATTCGCTTCCCAGGTATCGAAGGAATTTCGAAAGGCGCCAACCTGGCTTGTGTCTCCGATCCATTCCGAAATCCTGAACACGTGAAGGCTTGCATGGATGCAGGAATTACGTTGCTTTCCATGGACATGATCCCTCGGCGATTGTCACGAGCGCAATCAATGGACGTCAACTCTTCCCAAGACAACCTCGCTGGATACAAGGCCGTCCTTTTGGGCGCATCATATGTTCCAAAGGGCATCCCAATGATGACCACATCAGCTGGAACGATTCGACCAGCAAAAGTCGTGATTATGGGAAGTGGTGTCGCAGGATTACAAGCGATTGCAACCGCAAAGCGCCTCGGCGCTGTTGTGTACGCATCGGATGTCCGTAAAACCGCTGCTGAACAGATTGAATCTGTTGGTGGTCGTTTCATCGAAGTGGATGGAATGGACGACTTTGAGGACGAATCAGGATATGCTAAGCCATTGACACCCGAATTTATCCAGAAGGTCAACGACACGGTTTGTGGCGTTGCTGCAGATGCAGACATCATTGTCACAACCGCACGAATCTTCGGTCGACCTGCACCAATCACTGTTCCTTCAAGCGCTGTTGCAAATTTCAAATCAGGCGCCGTTATTGTTGACATGAACGCTGATGTCGGCGGGAACTGTGAAGACACCGTTGCAGGGGAGGTCACCACAACATCCAACGGCGTGATTGTTGTTGGCACATCCAACTTGCCTGGAACAATCGCAACCACTGCAAGCATGCTCTACTCGAACAACCTGACCACCTTCATGACATCCCTCGTCGATGAAGGAGCAGTTGTCATTTCTGAAGACGACGATATTCTCGTTGGTGCACCAGAAGACAGTGATTTTTATGTGAACGGAATGGGTGGCGTCTTGATTTGTAAAGACGGTGAAATTCATCCAAAACAAACTCGCCTCGGAGGTGTGCTCTGATGACCCCTGAATTTTTAATTGCCAACATAACATTGTTTCTGCTCGCTATCTTCCTCGGTTTTGAATTGATTACGAAGGTACCAGCAACCCTTCACACACCTTTGATGAGTGGCGCCAATGCTATTTCTGGAATCTCCATCATAGGTGCCTTGATTGGATCAAATGTGGCCTATGAAGGTGGCAGCACTGCTTTGTCAGGTCTGCTTGCTTTTGTTGCAGTGGTTTTGGCTATGATCAATGTCGTTGGTGGCTTTGCAGTAACCAATAGAATGCTGAACATGATTGCTGGAAAGAAGCGAGGAGGTGCTTGAAATGGAGGACTGGATTTCAATCGGCTATTTGCTGTCTGCTGCTTTGTTTATCTTCGGATTGAAAAAACTCGGGCATCCACGCACGGCACCATTTGGAAACCAACTTGGTGCAATGGGAATGCTCGTTGCAGTTGTGACCACTGTGGTCAGCATGCAACTTGCTGGCAACGCACAATGGGAACTGATCATCGCGGGTCTTGTCGTTGGGTCACTCATCGGATACTGGATGGCTGTCAAGGTCGAAATGACCGGTATGCCCGAACTTGTTGCTATGTTCAACGGATTTGGCGGTGCTGCATCAGCTCTTGTAGCGCTTTCAGAAATTCAGAAGTACATCAGCAACGCAGACCTCGTTCCCGATGGTTTGGAACTCACGGTGACGATGATAGCAGCCGGTCTCTCCGCACTCGTCGGGTGGATGACCCTCACCGGGTCACTGCTGGCCATGTACAAACTCAAGGGCGGAATCGAAGTCTTTGGAAAGTGGATTCGAACACCAACTTGGGGGCCATCTTGGCTCAATCCGGTTAAGATTCTGCTCCTATTGAGCGTGTTTGTGATGATTTTCCTCAGCATCGAAGAACCAACAAACCAAAATTACCTTTGGGGAATCATCGGTGTTTCTTGTCTCCTTGGTATTGTGCTTGTGTTGCCAATCGGCGGTGCGGACATGCCTGTGGTGGTTTCATTGCTCAATTCCCTCTCAGGTATTGCCGCTGCTTTCACAGGATTCATCATTGGGAATTCCGTCCTAATCATCGCTGGTTCGCTTGTCGGTGCATCAGGCCTAATCTTGACCTTCATCATGTGCAAGGCAATGAACAGAACCTTGCTTGATGTGTTGTTCAAATCCTTTGGCGGAGATGGCGAGAAACAAGCCCTGACCCGAACCAAGGTGGGTTCAGATCCGGATGAAGTAGCAATGATGCTTGATGGCGCTCAAAAAGTCATCATCGTACCGGGCTACGGAATGGCTGTATCCCAGTGCCAACACGCTGTAAAGGAATTTGCAGATTTGATGAAAGAGAAATTCGATACCGAAATCAAATACGCAATTCATCCGGTTGCAGGACGGATGCCTGGACACATGAACGTGCTCTTGGCCGAGGCAAATGTACCGTATGAACAACTCATTGAAATGGACGAAATCAACTCCGAATTCCCAGAATGTGATGTTGCTTTGGTGATTGGAGCAAACGACACAACCAACCCCGCTGCACGCAGCGGAGAAGGTCCACTCGCTGGAATGCCAATCATCGATGCTGATGCTGCCCGAACCGTTGTCATCATCAAGCGCTCCCTCTCCGTGGGATACGCCGGCGTTGACAACGACCTGTTCTACATGGACAAAACCATGATGCTGTTTGGCGATGGAAAGGCTATGATGACCGGATTAAACACCGCTGTCAAAGAAATTTGAAGGGGCTAAAAAAGCCCCACGACCAAGCGTTTGGCTCGTGGACGAAAAGTAACGTTCAAAGGGCTGGGTCAAGTGGCCACAGCAAGGTGAGTCTATGCTGTCGCGCAATACCCGTCTCCTCTTGGTTGGCCTCTTGGCGCTCCTCTTCGCAGCACCCGCTTTAGGGATGCCCGGTGGACCCCCATGGAAGAACGGAGATTCCCTCGTTGTTGAGAGCGGTTGTTCTTGTCACGGTGATGGCGTTCCGTCCACCGAAGTCGTTGTGTCCATCTCTGGTGTGCCACGGTCGTACACGCTCGATGAAACATACACATTCACCGTCACGCTGCAGCATGCGTCGAATGCTGAAGGTGGCTTCATGATTTGGGATTACAACATGGGAACCCTCACTCCCGGCGAGGGCTCTGCCGTGATCCCAGACGAACCTGGAGCAATCGGTCAAAACGCAGTTGGCAACAATTGGGTGTTCACATGGACGGCACCAAGCGAAGACGTAGGCGTCGTTCCCTTCCAACTCGTTGGTAATGCTGTGAACGGTAATGGGAATTTCGATGCAGGTGATGCTTGGAACATCCTTTCCTTCTCCATCTCCGACCCCGGTTCAACGACCAATGAAGGCGCTGAAGAAGAAGCAGTTCGCACCATCAGTGTTGGTGATTACGACAGCCTCTTTGTAGCCGATGTCGATCCAGCAGTTGCAGAAGCTGAGCGTCAAGAGCAAATCGCAGATCAGTTCTTCGAAGAAGGAAACATCTACTACTATGCCACCTTCTGTATCCTGTTGGTTGCAGCCGTCATCCAAGGCGAATTCTATCAACGAAAGTTTGGTGGAGGTCATGAACACCTCGACAAGAGTTTGGCCATCCCACAAGGCATCCGACGAGGAGCGTTGAGCGCTGGTTTGCTTGTGTTGTTCGCCTACCTCATGGACAATGATTTCGATTGGCAAGTTCGCTTGACCGTCGGTATGTGCACATTGTGGGCCATGTATGGTGTCTATCGAACAGTTGCCCAAGCACGAGCGGAACCTCAAGCGAAAGATCTCGTTTGATCCACATCACATTCCCCTACGGGTCGAGTGTCCACCATGTCATTGCAACTAGAACGTGATTCTCGGACTCATGTTCAATCCCACTTGGATGAACTCACAAGTCGAGTGACCCTTGTTTTTGCTCTCATTGCTGCAACCACGCTCCTTTTTTCCACACAAATAGACGGATGGCTTGATGCCTTATTGGCAGCAATTGACCCTTGTGAAACCGAGTGCTTGAACCTCTATGATCCAGCGCGTTGGAGTGCTGTGCGGTGGTTGAGTTCCACGCTGGCAGCGACGCTAGCCTGTATGCCGATTCTCTTGCACCAAGCATGGTCCTTCTCGAACAAGGGACTGCTTCCCTCAGAGCGTTCATGGATGGTCCGTTGGATGATGGGGGGAACGATTGCCTCAATCGTAATTATTGCACTCACTCTGTTGTGGTTTTTGCCATTTGTCTTTGACTCTGGTCACACCATACAGACGAACATGGGTCTTGTGGCAAGGTATGATGCAGTGTTGATGCTTTCGATTTCAGTAGCGGTCATCTGGACTCAGATGGTGGTAACGGTTGCCATCTTGGGCATGGCAATAGCCGGTCAACTTGGCGTCCTTAATGCGCAAACCGCTGATTGGTGGAGGATACGTTGCTATGGACTCGTTTTGATGTTGCTTTACGCTTCATTGCCAGAATTTGGATCCCTCGCCTTCCTCCTCATGCTTGGCTCTGTTTTTTCAATCGAGACTGTTTGCAAATCATGGTTACGGCAAACTGCACCACAAGTCCTCAACTCAGTCACAGTAATGGACGAAGAAGGGGGCGCTCGTCGACCTGTGTTGATTGAGTGCCAATGTTCAGGAGCAGCAGTGCCATTGCCATCCCCAATTGACCTCAATATGCCGAATTTAGTCTACCACAGTTTATGCACTTCCAGCAGCGAAAGGGAGCAAGTGTATGATGCACTGAGGGCCAGTCGAACAACGGATGCCTTCATCACAGGTTGCGATGGCAGCCCTCTCGGTGACCATTTCAAATCGAATTGTGCCTCCCTTGGTGTGAACACGAGCGGACTCGACCTTCTGGTTCGTCAATCCTATCGAACCCGCCCCGCAAACAATCCAGAATTAGAATTCCAAATCATGGCTGCACAACTTGGCTCACCGTGGCCTGAATCTCAACAAATCAACCGTATTACCAACCTGATTGATCGAAATCCAAACGACCGATTCGTCTACACTGCCAAGGATACAGATGCCTTGTGGGGGCTCCAACTCAAACCAGATCAGGTGTTGATTCGATTGCAGCCAGATCAATTCAAGGTGTTCGCCAATGAGATCGGAACAACCTATGCCAACGTCTCACCTCTTTGATGCATCCGTTCTTCAACCGCAAGGAACATCCACAAAACACACAAGGATTGAAACCCAATGGGCATGAGGTCGTTGTATGAACCCAAAGGTTGGCGTCCCTGTGGTGATAGCCCTCCTCTTGGTGAGCAGTTGGGCGTTCACAAACGGTGAGCAAATTGACGATTGGGTTCGGGACAATCAGTTGTCCTCCGATGAATCTCCTGAACCTTTGCTTCCAATTCAAGAGGAAGAGCGATGGTTGGTTCTTGTCGCAGATTTCCCCTCACAGCGTGCGAGTGAAGCATGGGGTGTAAATCAAGCCCAAAACATGCTCAATGACATTGCCCGTTCCTATATCGAACAATTAACCGACGGTCAAACGAACCTCACCATTGTTGTTCACCAAGAAGTGGCAACCGCCTCGGAAGATGTGGGGCGTTATGGCTCAGATTTTGAGGGAAACCGTGACACCGATTCCGCAGGAGATTTTCTCCCGCTCGACCTTGCAGAAGAAGTCGTCTTAGACATGGCATCGAGCGTCAATTGGTCGCAGTTTGATTTGAACGGTGACGGTGAAGTTGATCGTTTGCTCATACTCCACACAACAAAAGGACAGGAAGAAACTCCAGCCCAAAGCGAAAAGATATGGAGTCACTTTACCCACTTCGAAACCCCTCTTGACGTGGGAGACGGGCTATCAGTTGGGCATTACACCATGGCGAGCTTACGCACCGGCTCCAGTGGAATGGGGACCGTTCTTCACGAAATGCTTCACCAAATGGGCGCCTTAGACCTCTACCCCGTTCACGATTCTAGCCTTGATACAGACTGGCATGGTGTGGGAAATTGGGACATTATGGCCAGTGGCAATTGGAATGGCGGCGGAGCATGGCCTGCTTTACCGACTACGCCAACAATGGAATTGATTGGATTAGAGCGGGTTATTGAGATGGATTTGGAATGGCCAGAAGCATCGATTGCTCCCTGCATAGGGCCGACGGTCGAAATGCAAGGTATGAGCGAAGGCGGGATGGCCTTGAAAATTCCTCTCAACGATCAGGAACACGTTTGGATTGAACGGCATACTGATGTGGGCTTCAGTGGGCACCTGCCAGGATCCGGAATTTTGGTAATGATTCAAGATCGCAGCGTAGGTGATGAGGAAAGAAATGAACTGAACAGGGATCCAGAACAACCTTGGTTGGCTGTTGTTGAGGCAGATGGCGGAGATGACATGCGTCGTGGCCTCAATGATGGCGAGGAGGAAGATTTGTTCCAAAATGGCTCCTCATTTGGAGCGAGTGGAATTCAAATTCGAAATCATGATGGTTTCCTTGTACCATGGACGGCAACAGTTCAAGGAACGACGAATATGAGCATCGCATTTACCTCGGAATCATGCACTCCAGGGTTCTCTGCGGACGGACCAGATTTCGGCGCCGTTCTGCTCCCCAACCAACCTTACAACATCACAGTGGAAACTTCACAACCATGTAATCTATCTCAAAACTTAACCCTCAGTGATGGGCGCGGTATTGATGCATCTCCAACACAGTTGAACGTGGGAAGCACAGAGGTCCAATTGGTGTTTGCTTGGAATGGAACCGCAAATTCAGAATCCATTCTGGAGGGTGTGATTGAGTGTGGCCTCGGTAAACTCGACTTGTCAACTTCGTTGCTTACACTGGCACGAATTCCAACGCCTACCACTGTTTCTGGAACAATGGCCGTCGATGGCGCATCTCAGGTGGTGATTCCCATCGCATCAATTGGTGAAGGTGAGCAATCCTTCACCCTAGACTTGGATGGACCCATGTCGAGGGTTGGTACAGTTGACAGCCGTTTTGTGCTTGATGGTGAAGATGACCTCATCATTGACATCAAACCGAATGACTTGCTTCTTGAGGGTATGATCGTTCGGGGTGATTTGACATTCATTGATTCGAATGGTCATCGCTGGACCTATGAACTCAACTTTGTGGCTCAAGAATCAGAACCGAGTGCATTCGAGGAATTGCGAACACCAGCGAGAATTGTTGGGGCATTTTGCCTCGTTGCCGCACTGTATGTGTTCCTTGGCGTTTTGGAACACAAGAAGAAAGCAAAAGGCAATAGTTCACAGGCGAATGAAGAGCCCGTCAATATTGAAGAGGCAAACACCCAATCGACGGAAGTCGACCCGTGGGGGAGACCTGTTGATTCATTTGAATGATTTAACGTCCAGGAAGCCAACGTTGCACCTGAAGATAAGACCATCCAGACCTGTCATGAGAGGCACAAATCCAAGCTTTGTGTACGCCCTCAGCAAGACGCACTGAAAGGCATGCTGCATACCATGTTTGAGGTGCACTCTCAACGGGGAGCAAGAGCCATGGTGCATGGGCTTCCCCAACCGCAGAATCATAAATTCTCCATTGAGTTCCATACTTGAAGCCTGGCCGTAACACCACACCTCTGTGCATCAAGTCATCATACAGTCGAAGATGTTCGTCCACATCCAACCCACTAAGTTTGGCTTCCAGCCATTGGCCTTCTTCTGCCCGCAAATGTTGGCCAGAATGGTGTTCAATGCCGAGCGATGCCCATGGCCAAGCCCCAACAAAAGGAATGAACCATCCGTCCTCCCTTGGGATGCGGGAAGCCCAAAGTTCAGCTAGGTTGTTTTGCTCCGTTGCATCGAGGGAATCCCATGTTGGCTGATCGCCTTGGATTTCAGCAAAACTAAGCCTGTACATCGTGACCTCAAGTTCTTCATCAATAACGAATAATTCGGCAAGCATTCCTTTTGAGGTTACGTTTCGAGTCCACTGTTCCAGTTCAGTCCAATCTACATCGTCGGTGGTCCATGCCCAACGAACGTGTGCAACAGGATCTTCTTTCGTGAAAATTTGTTCACGGTTCCATCGGAGAGCCCACGTGGTCGATGGTGGATTGAATCCACGTTTGGAAGGTATGTTTGCCACAGGAACAACCAACTCACCACCGCTTCTTGACACATCAAAAGCAACTGATCGAGCGACGAGGTCAGGATCATGGCGAATCGCATCGACAAACCAGTCCTCTGATGGGAGCGGTACATGACGATGCCAATGACAGAACAGGACTTCTTCGTTGGTAAGTGAGCAGCCACCTTCAGAATCGGTTTTGCCTAATGCGCTTTTTTGGTGAAGCCGTGAAGAAAGGGGGGCTTCAATGTACCATTTTCCATCTTTTAGAACTGGTGCTGCCAATGGTACTGCAGGCGCTTTATTGGGTGAAAGTGGCACACCCAATGGGCGCGTCGTTCGAACACGAGGCGTGAAGGTTCGTTTGTGCCGCCCCATGGTATGGCGTTAAGAACGCTTCATTTGAGTTCGATGGTTGACCGATTGTCCTATGTGCTACCGGTGTGGACGGTAAAATGGGGAGCACAGTGGTTGACGGATATCTCGGTTCCCTCACGACAGAAGAGCGAACCCTTTTGCATCTGCTTGACCATCGCCTCCCAGAAGGCGAATGGGAGGCTCCAGCAGCCGTGACACAAGCAGGGATTTCTGCAGCGGTTCACGTTCAACGCAAACACGTCCCAAGAACCCTAAAACGGTTAGAAGAGCGGGGAGATCTGACAAAGGCAAAACGGCATGTTCCAGGTGGGAAGCAGCGGCGCCAAGTCTACGGTTTATCACAGACTGGTCGTGTGACAGCAGAAGCATTGCGGACCAAAATTTTGGCACAGAAGGTCTTGGTCAAAGGTGAACAATGCGTCCTTCTTGATCTGCGAAAAGGTGGCCAAGCTACACTTGATTTACTCTCACACATCGATGAAGGAATGGTGTTCCATGACAACCCCGTTGTGTCACCAGTATCCAATCCCGAAGGCGTTGCTTCTCTGGATGCACAAGCAGGAGAGCACCTCGTTAGGCGACTCTTTGCTCGTGCATGGGAAGATGGCAAGATCACCAAGGATGAACAGTACCTTCTCCAGGAAGTCGTAGAATTCCTTGGGATGCACCCCGAACGTGTTCGAAGACTCTCTGATGAAGCGAGAAGGGAACAAAAAGCACCACCGCCGGAAGAAATCTATCTTGACATGCTTCGCCAAGCCTTGATTGATGGTGAACTGGTGGACGATGAAATCGCCCTTTTGGAAACGGTTCGAACCGCCTTTGGTTTCGACCGATTGACCCATGACAAGTTGCTAGCAGAAGCAAAAATATCACCGCACCGATCACCAAATGTGGAAACCTATCGAAAGACGTTAGAAACTGCCATGCTTGACGGTGTGATCACACTCGATGAAGAGGCAATGCTCCAAACATTGCGAGAATCACTTAGCGTAACGGATGCACAACATGCTACTTTACTCGCAGAGCTTCGCGATGGAATCAATGAATGAGGAGGAATATGTATGGGAATGTCAGATGAAGAAGTGGAAGTTCATGACCAACTTAACAACTTGAAGCGAGAACTCAAGGCGGTCGACCAAGCAAAAGTAGTCTTGATTGGGGACGTCATTATGGATTGTTATATTCATGGTTATGCGAACAATCTCAACTCAAGAGCCCCTGTCCCAGTTCTTCGTGAAACCATGAGAGAAGAAGACGTAGGAGCCGCAGCACACGTTGCACGTGGCCTCAACTCCATGGGGTTGAAGAGTCATCTCTTTGGCGTTGTAGGTGATGACCGTGCGGGATTGAACATACTTGATGCGTTGGATGAAGAAGGGGTCACCACCGATGGAATTGCTGTCGTGGAAGGGAGAACAACAACCGTTAAAACGCGATTGTTGGCGACTCGAGAAAGCCTTGTCCAAGAAGAACAGTTGCTGCTCCGATGGGACATTGAAGAAGATGATCCGGTGCCTGAAGCAGCCGCAGTCGCCCTTTATGATCGAGCCATCCATGAACTTGACGATGCAAAAGTTGTCATCCTCTCGGATTATGGTCAAGGGGTGGTCAACGACAGTGGAGCGGACCGATTAATCAATGCGGCATTGAAGAAAAAAGTCCCTATTATTGCCGATCCAAAACTTACAGGTTTGCATCGAACCCATGGTGTCGATTGGATTCTTTTCCAATCCCAAGGACTCGAACTTATGCGCCGCAGGCTTGGAAGTTCAACGGGTTCAGATGCAGCACAACGCCTGATTGAACAACACAATTGGAAGCATTTGGTGGTCCTATCTGGTGAAGCGGGCGTAACGATTTATTCGGCCAATGAAGCAACGGTTCACGCTCCATGCACCTTGGACGATTTGAGGCAAATGATTGGTTTAATTGACGCTGCAGCCGTCGCAATTGCCGTAGCGATATCGAAATCATTTTCTGTGCAAAACACCGCCCTTCTAGCCAATGCCGCATGTGAGTGCATCCTTGGAGCGGAACGAACTGAAGCCTTTTCGTTGAGCCGTGAAGACCTCGTTGATCGAATTGGCGAAATGACATGGAACCTACAAATTTCCAAGCGCTGAGGTGAACCAATGAGTGCGTGGCCCCGACCCACGACCGCAGATATCGGTCTTCGTGCATTTGGACAAACTCGGCCGAGGGTTTTCGACGAAGTCACAATTGGAATGCAGAGCATCCTGATTTCATCAAAGTCCGCACAATCCGTTGATGGGCATGTTCGGCATTCAGCACAATGGAATGTTGTCCTTGAAACCGAAGAACAGGATTGGGAACTTCTTCTCGTCCACTGGTTAGAGGAAGTGCTTTACAGAGCTGAAGTCCATCGGCAATGGTGTGTTAATTGCAGTGTTTTATTGCGTTCAAGTGAAGGTAAAATCGAAGCACAGGGTTCGGTTTCTTGGATCGACGCTGACGCAGTGGAACAGGAAGTAGAAATCAAAGCCGTGACCACTCACGAACTCCAAATCTTCGAAATCCAAAGCGGGAAAACTGCGGTATCACAATGGGAGGAAGTCCCAAATTTTGAGGGCCCTGGTTGGATCGCAGACGTGGTTTTTGATATCTGATTTATTTGAGTGGGAGGGCCTAAGGTGGACGCTCGTACCCCTCGGCCAAGCCCACACACTTCCTCCATCCCGTGACCCCACAGCACTCATGGCCCCAGGTAGGGCTGCTCCGTTCCCGGCCTGACCTGTTCCCCCGGTTATCCAATTGCTGTTCCCCTCCGGGAACAGTTCTCGGCACCCGAGTCATGTGGGGGCGAGACATCAATGTCCGCGTATGGAAACCAAGAGGCCGCTTTCGCCGCCCAAAGGCGTTCGGTCCACCATAAAGTCGATTTGTGGTACAGGGTACGACTAGCTCCCCACCTATCCCGTCCAATCCTACAACTTGCTCTATTTGAACAAAACCCTTCAAGAACACCGAGGGAATATTCACTCAGTAGTTAGCAACGATTATGATAAAAAGCAAGAAAATCAAAGCAATAATAATTCCAATGATCGTCATGACTGAGGCGACTCCGACGCTTAAACCCACAGCAGTCGCTTGTATTGCTTCGCCAAGTGGACTACCATTCACTTGTGGCTGGAGATGAGGTTGTACGTTTCTTGCCGGTACTGGAGTATTTGTTGTTGGTGCAGGATACTCAACTGCACCAGAGTGAATCTGGGGTGTGACCGCAGGGGTTTGGATCAAATTGTA
>VMHT01075309.1_pt1 | contig 39805 bp, 55 predicted proteins | sample 4693611 | NCBI WGS metagenome assembly VMHT01 (sample SAMN12280063, study PRJNA550983) | marine metagenome | isolation source: seawater sampled from same location over 5 years 0.02-0.2 micron viral filtrate | place: USA: collected off the coast of southern California halfway between the port... ...
ACTGATCCTATGTTAGCCCATTTTGCAAATGCATATGTTCTGTCTGAATAATCCATTTTTTATTTTCCTTTTATTTTTATTATATATAAATATTTTCAATTATACAAATCTATCTTTAAGAGCATTGTAATTTTGTAGTACTTCTTCTGCTGATAATCCTCGGTTATATACTTGTACTGGTCCTATAAATGCATCTGCATAATAATTAGCAGTACCTCCTCCAATTGCTATATTTGAAACATCGTCCAAATCACTGTATGAACCTGCACCGGTTCTTGTTTGATTGTCATCGACATAAAGCCTTGCAGTTGAACCATTATATGTATATGCTAACATATGCCATCCTGTTGTGTATGTAGTGGCGTCATCTAATTCTAATACTCTGGTGCTAGTAGTAGTGTTTCGATCCATCCATCCTCTAACAGACCCATCGGTGTCCAATGCTAATGTGTGTCCATATACATAATTTGAACTAGGTCCATACATTTCTATTATTCTACCGGTGTTTCCAGAACTTTGCCAGTTAAACCATCCAATCATTGTTATTTGTGTTGAAAATGATAATAATATATCAGTTCCTGTTTTTTTGAATACATCATTAACTGAATTAATATACCAATAACTACTATCTGGAACATTGTAAATGGTAGTTGATGTTAATTGTTGGGAACCTATCATATCTGTAACAGTTGTTGATCCTGATATATATGATCTTTTGCTTTTAGGATCCACTGCAAATACCAATCCATCCGTTACTATCGGGTCAGGTCCGCCTACTACTCCCATTATGAGAACCTCCCTTTTAATGCATTGTAATTTTGTAGAACTTCTGCGGCAGATAGTTCTTTACTATAAATCAATGTTTGTGATATTTTACCGTTCATATAAACAGCCCCTACATTTGCTGAATATCTTCCTATCTCTAATGGAGCTGTGCCTTGTTGCATTGACACATAACTATTGTTATCACTTACGCCAAATTCTGCTTCTGCTACTCCGTTAACATAAAATGTTATTCCGTCATGAGCATCACTTCCTCCTACACCACTATATGTAGCAGTTATATGATACCAAACTCCGGTTGCAAAAGTTGAAGTAGTATCTATAGATTGTTGATAGCTGCCATTTAATGCTCCTTTTAAAAATAATCTAGCTCTATAACCAGAATTATTAAAAACTGCTAAAGTCCATTCTCTAGATGTATTACCATTATCTTTTGATACTAATGCTCGAGCTGCAGATAAATCATCGAAATTTACCCATACAGATACTGAAAATGCACTATCACTACTTCCATTAGTAAATTCAAATTTATTCTCATCTGTAAATGCTATATAATCATTTCCATCAAAATCAAATACACCATTATTAGTTGAAATAAAAGAAGTCCCGTTTAGTGTGCCGGTAGTGCTACTACGTAAATCATTAGTATTAGTTCCAGTTCCTGCGTAAGAAGCAATATTTGCTGGGTCTACTGCAAATAATAAAGAATCTGATACTATCGGAGGTGTTCCGTAATTTGTTGCCATTACTCGTACCTCCCTTTTAAAGTGTTATAGTTTTGAAGTACTTCAAGATCTGATAATGTTCTATTATAATGTAAATATGCTGCTATGTCCCCTTCTAAATAATGAGAACCGTTATTCCAACCTAATTTTTGTAAATATGTATGAGCTTGTTGAGATGTTATTGTTCGATTTAAAACACCATTAATATACGTTTTAATTGTTCCTGATGATGCTCCGTTATCTATAGTACAACAAACATTTGTCCATACTCCGGCTTGTAAAGCATGATCAGATATTTTTATTGCTTGTCCTCCAGTATTTGAACCATACCAATACATTTGACCAGGATTTAAAACTCCGCCAGCATTACCTCCTTCTGATACAGCAAATCCATAATCCCCAGATGTTCCATTATTCATTTGATTAAAATATCCATATCCTCCATTACTAATACTTCCCATTTTTATAAAACAAGACCAAGAAAATGTAGATGACATATTAATACCAACAGCTAAATTAGCACTATCTCCAGATCCATCAAAATCTATAAAACCTAAATTACCAGTTCCAATTGTAGCATTAGCTAAAGTCACTGTTGTCAAACCTTTTATATCTGTTAAACTAGTTCCAGAGCCTGGATAACATTTTTCATTTGCTATGTCAATTGCAAATACTAATCCGTCTGATACTATTCTTGGTGAATGATGAAATGCCATAATCTTTTTATATAAATATTAGTCTAATAAATTATAATTCCAATATTGATCTTTGTCTTTGTTATAAGGATTACCAGTTTGCATGTAATAACAATTCAAACATAATAGTTGTAAATTATCTATTTGATGATTGCATACGTCTCCGTCTTTATGATCTAGTAATAATGGAGTAGTATCATCTGTTACTCTTCTTTCTTCATATCCGCAGCTGTTACATTTTTCTGGTAATATACCTAATGCTATTATTCTATTGCGTAACTTCCAAACCGGGTAATTTGGATGATCTCCATCCAATATCCTATCTATGGCATATGGACCAGCGGTAGCTCTTGTAACGTCCTTATTTATACCTTTTCCGGCTTGATTCTTATGAAGTTCCCATAATGTTTTTCCTGATTCAGAATCAGTGTATTGTTTTGCATATTTCTTGTATGTGGAAAATGATACTTTAAGAAACCTAGCTGCTTCTGAATTAGATTTGGTATTTTCTATTGCATACCTAATTTCAGACTCAGATAAGTTTAAAGCAGATCGTCCACGACCATAAACATATTTATAGTCTACACCCACAAAATATTTTCTTTTAACAACATTTGATAAGCTTGTTTTGGCAACACCTTTTGGGCATATACCTCTTTCAATCTTTCTCTATGCTTTACTGGAGAAATCATATCCATAAAAGATCTATCTGGATATCCTGTTATGTCTTTTATTTTGTTCATCCAATCAATATAACTTCCATACTTTCTATCAAATTTTTGTTCTGGAGTTTGATTTTCCCAATATTCAATTTGGTCTTGTAATGGCCACATATCGATAGGAACATCTTTTGATTTTCGTCTTCCTGGTAATAACTCTTTATACTTGTCCTTTTTTTCTTGTCTTTTAATAAACTTATCCATTATATCCATGGATCTGTCTTTAGGAGAATCTCCAATTGTTGCTTTTTTTGACATTTTATTTTTTATTTTTTTGGGTTAATAATACAACTTGTCTCCATGCATCTTCGGCCTGGTAAACATATTTTTTAAATTTTTCTATGTCTTTTTTATGTTTTGCTGACTCTGCAAATTTCATATTTCTATGATATTTTGCATGATAAATTCCTATCATGAAACTTCTAAATATTTTCATCCTATTTGTCTAATTAATTTAACTATTAATCCTAATTCTTTTAATTCTTCATATACTTGTTCAACTAAATGGCATTTATCTTTAAATATTTCACACTTACCAACACCATGTACAATATGTGCACATTGAGTAGATTGTATATAATTATGTCCGCATACTTCTTGTAATGCTTTTACAACATGATCAAATGTATTTACATCATCATTTAGCAATACAATTGCACAATTATTTTTTTTTCGATAATTTTTCTTTCTCATTTATAATAACTTCACAACGTTCATAATGTTCGTTTTGTTCTAACCAATCTAAACATTCATCTAAAAATTTTACTTTTTCTTTCTTGTTCCAACCAATTGGCCAGCTCCATTTAGATTTACTCATTGAATCAATTGAAGATAGTATTACTTTATCTAAATAATTCTCTTCCATAATATATTATAATGATTTTTTGGTAGAAATACAACCTTAGGCATTTTCTAAGAATCGTTTACTTTCTTTTTTTCTTCGTTCAATTAATCCGGAGAACCCAGACTTTAATCGATATGTTAGAATTTCTTTTGCAGCTTGTTGATATTTTTTACGTTTAACTGATTGTATGAATTCAGAATCTAACATTGCTCCACATCCTGTATTGTATACTAATGATACGATTGAATCAAACATTTCTTGAGTGATTGGAATATCTAATCCTTGTTCTTTGTCCCATCGAGTAAACAATCTCCTAACACAATTTGCCGCTTCAGTTAAATCTTTGTACATAAATTGTAGTGCTTGTTGTTTTGTAATTTTCATTCCAGGAGTTACATTTCCTGTATGACCATATCCTATCGTCCATGGATCATTTTTATGTTTATAAGCTGTTAAAACTGGTTCTCCTTTTTTCTTAGGATCTCCTTCTTCTTGTTTGATAAAGTCAAATAACCATTGACTACCTCGTAGTTTACTTCCATCTTTATAATTACTAGTTGATTCAGTTAATATGTCTTTTAATTTTATCATGATAAAAAATGGATCAATCCGTACTTATTATTTTTGTTTACGTGGGAACAATTTATTTAATTTTTCTTGTCTTCTATCACACCCACAATCACTCGATGTTAATTCTGCAATTCGTTCTGCTAGTTTGTCTAATCGTGTTGCAGAAGTAATTTTTTTAATATCGTCACCTAAACCTCTAGATTTCATTTTATTGGGCCTCCTCCAACCCATGCATCGCATGTTCTTGCTCCTGCACATTTAAACCAAAAGAATTCACAAAATCCTATATTTGCATTCTTAACTATTGTTTTGCCTTCTTCGCCTATAGCTTTTTCAATTTTACGTAATGTTGATTTTTTTTGGTCAAATGCTCCACAATTTGAACATCTAGATTGCTTAGCAGCTTCTACTGTGGTATTCCACATATGAGCTTTATCTTCCCAAAACTTTTTAGATCCTTTGTCATCGTCTGGATTTAATGGTCCATAACTATATTCTTTGATAGTAAGATTTCTGTTTTTAGTATTTAAATCTAAATCTGTAATAGCATCTTCTGGTTTATTTTTACCTTTAACTTCTTTTTCTTTTTTAAGAGCTGCTGGTGTATTGTAACCGTCCCAATCAGATAATTTACCTTCTAAAACAATATCTTTTACTATGCCTTTTAAATTTGCCATTTATACTTATAAATATATATTAATCAATATTCCATGGAACTAATTTAAAATTTTCTGGAGGTAGGTTTAACACTTCTGTTGTCCATTTGCTTTGAGCTATAAAATCTAATCCATTCCATTCTGATTTTCTTCTTAACTTCATTTGTGCAAAGTCATTCCAATCTGTATCAAATATTATCTTTTCTATTTTTTCTTTTGTTTCTAAAACTTCATCTAATATATGACTGTCCCATTCATAATGAAATAATTCCATTACGTTGCCTTCAATATCAACATAATCAAAACTTATGTCAATGCCCCATTTTGGAACTAATTTAGATATTTTATAAAATAATGGATAAGACTTACTCCAAGCAGTTAATTGATCTAATGCTTCTCCAGAATATCCTTTTCGCTCCATTATCCAAGAGTGATTGATATGAGCTCCAGTAACTTTATTATCTAATTCAATCCATGGCATATACATTCCTTGCTTTTCACGATTTGAATTTACATATGCATTATTAGAATCTGCATATTGCAATTCTAAATCACATAAAGCATATCCGCTTTGATCAAAAAATTTAATTGAATCAATACCTGGAAATTCATTTGACTCTAATGGAACATCCCAAGTACTTGTTTGTGAATGTGTATAACTAGTTTTACGTAACATATTATTTTTTCTTTTTGCCAGCTTTCATGTTAGCACACCAATGATACATTTTACCTCGTTCACCTCCGTACTTTTTAGCTTTGGCTCGAAGTGATGTAACTGATCCTTTACATGAAGCTCCAGATCTTTTAACACGACCTGGTTTACTTTTGCCTTTTCTTTTTCCGTCTGCAAAGTTTTCTGTTTTATATCCAGTAATTTTTGCATCTTCTGCTTCTTCCTCTTCACGACCATGGCTAATAGATTTAGTAGGTGTCTTACCAGGTCCTTTTTTAAAATCTGTTTTGTGTTTACGATCTCCAAATGGTCCTCCATAATCTGAATAGTCATGTTCTTTACCAAAAGGTCCTAGAAAGTCTTGTTCTAGTATGTCTTTTAGTTTGATCATAGTCTATCACTTGGTTGATTTTGTATTTGATTTTCTGGATTTAGGTCTGATTCTCCCCAAGTTTCTATCTGTTTGATAAATAATGGCTTCATGAATTGCACTTCATCTGGCTGATTTGCAAATAGTTTATTGATATAATTAATTTTAGCATTGACACCAAATCCTGGAATATCTGCTGCATCGTATGTGAATTCATCGACGAATGCGTTTGGATTATCCGGATCATATTGTTTAACTTGTGGCAAAAGTTTATCTCCATATGGGAGTTTTCTAGCTAAATTTACTAATTTCATAGTGACAGAATCATATGTTCCCATACTTTTTCTTGTTGTTCCGCTTTCTACATTTTTCCAATAATCCATTGCACCAAATATAATTGGAAATAACATTGCATCCGGATTTTGTCCATATTGATCCGATGTCAATCCGGTGGCACTCATTAAATCATATGCTTCATTATACCATATATCTAATGATTTTCTACCAAATGCATTTCTTTTCAATTGAGTATATTCCTTTAGAATGCTATTCAATGCATTTTTAAATTGTTTTGTTTGTAATAATTCAGCAAAGTCAGATCCACGTTTAAAATATTGTTCTAACTGCCATTGCTTATTGTAAAAAAACATATTATATATTGGATTATCTTTTTCTGCAGCTGCAAAAAACGAATCCATTTTTCCAGATTTATTTAGTTGTTGTATAACTGATGTTTCTCTCCAATATGTTGCTCGTTGCCAAGCAGATGCAACTATTTTATTTCCATTAAATGTTACATTACCAAATAGTTCTTTTAGTTTACTAGCAGGCATTCCCCGAGCAATTGCTGCTAAAAATTCTGGATTTTTTTGTATTTTTGTTCGAACAAATGCCTTATATCCTAAAGCTAATGCTTCTAAATTTTTTGGACTAATTCTAAATATTTTAGCTAATTGAGTAATTTTTATTAAAGACGATAATGGAGCTTTTAAAATTTCTACTACTCCTCTACCAAATTTAGCAAACATTGTTTTTGATATTTTACTTATATCATCTGCTGTTTTAAAATATTTTGAGAATGGTTTAATAATGTCGCCGCCTTTGGTTAATCTAGCAATTTGAGCAGGGGACATAATTTTTTCTGTTTCTTTTAAAAAGTCTCTAAAGTTTAATAACCATGTTTTAATATTTGGATTTTGTGCAATTGGCCATTTGTTTATACTTTTTTCAGCTTTTGTTAGTGCTGCTACTGCTTCACTAGCTCCAGCTCCTAATAATGCATACTGTTGTTTACTTAACGACATGTTAGCTAGAGATAATTTCCAGAATTCTGCAGCTGCTCCTGGAGTTCCGTTTAGAATACGTTTTCCTATTTTATTTGCAAAATTTAAATTTAACTTAGCTAATTTAAATGAATTTTTAACTCCTAGTTTTACTGCTGAACCTACAACTGGTATAATTGCTATTCCAGATAATATTGCATCGAACCATTTTCCTCGAGCAGCATACCATATCATATTAATACCATCAATAGCATCACCATATACTGGAATTAATCCTAGCCAATCGCCTATAGTTTGAGTTGTATCAACCCATGTAGACTTTTCTTTCTTATCATCTTTTCGTATGATTGGATCTATAAATAAATTATTAGGTCCTTTTTTTACCAATTGTCCAAAATTTCCTAATTGATCAGATTTAAATGTAAATGTTGGCTTTCCATTTAATGTTTCTATAGTATAAGTAAATGTTTCTACTCCTGTACCATCGAATTTTGCATTTAATGCTCGGGCTGTACCATTAGGGTATATTTCAACTAGAGCTCCTTTTATAAACTCAATCGATGCAGGATCATTAACAAATGCTTGAGCTAATTTAATATTGTAATAATCATATCTAGGTTCGGCACCTATATCTTTTAAAACTTCTAAAGCATCTTCATTACCATATTTTTTAAATTCTGCATCTAATTTTTCTTTATCGGATTGTTCTTGTATAATCTTTTGATATTCTTCTTGTATTAACTTTTCTAGATATTTTGAATTCATAAGTATCCTAGTACTATTTTATATATAAATATGTTTATTTCCAGAATAACTGTATTAATATTATACATGATGCCAATGTTAAAGAAACTGCAGTTTTAAATGTTATACCTTCTCCTTTAAACATATATGTAAACAATGTAAATATCATGATTCCAGAAACAAACGATACAAATCTACCAGGCCAAAACATTCCTTCAAAACCAGTTACTGCAAATCTTGTTGCTTCCATAAACAAATAAGTAATTGGAATGCCAAACAATAATAGTAATAATTTATATTTTTTAGCCCAAGGCCATACTAGAGGTCCATTAACTTGAATCCAAACCATACCCTGGCCTATTGTAAATAAAATAATTGCAAATGTTATTAATCGATAGTTCATATAACTAATATATGAAAAAATTTGGGATAATCCTATTTTTTTGAAACTTTATCGATGTCTGATTGAAGTACAATTCCTTCTGATAATAATTTTTTTCTATTTTCTAAATGAGCAGTTTTAACATCATCCTTGGATTGTCCGTGATATGCAACTGCATGTCCTTCTTCTATCATGATATCTGTTATCATTCTACCATCTGGTGCTACAAAGTCTCCTAATACTCTTCCAAACTTTCCCTTCATATCTTCGCCGTCCTTATTGATCTCAGTTTTAAGAACACATTGTTGAGAAAGAAGTTCTTTTAATCTTCGTTTAGCTGCTAGTCCAAAAAGTTTTTCAATTTTATTTCTTGTTCGTGATTCTGGAGTATCAATCCCCATGATTCTAACCCGTTCATCAGTTAGTACTACTCCAAAACCTAAATCTATGTCTACGTCTACCGTATCTCCGTCTACTATTTTATTTACTGTGCATTTATATTCATACATTAGAATGATTCCATTACCGTTTCATCTACAACTGTTTGAATATCTTCTAACTTGGCGTCTATTTGCATCATGATATTTGCTTGATATCTTTTTACTTCTTCGCCTTGGTTGAAAACTATTATGGTCGGAACTACTATTATTTTATATTTTGCTTGTGCTGCTTTATCAGTTACGATGTCTACTTGACCAGTCGTGCAATCTGATAATTTATTTAACCAAGTTACTGAATTTGCTGTATTCCAATTTGCATTAAATTGTATAACTTGTATTTGTGAAAAACATAGTGTTGATACAAATAACCCTATTACTGTTAAAAACATTTTCATGATTATCTCCTTTTTTCAATCAACTTATCTAACTTCTCCTCAATTCGTTTCATATCTTCTTTTACTTCTTCTACATCTTTTTGTGTAGTCATAATTGTTTGACGAATCAACTGATCCTTCATATCAAATTCCATTCTTGTTACATCAGGTGGTAATGGTTCTGGTAACTCTTTTGCTTCTGCAATATCTGCTTGCAATACAAACCACATACTTATTACTGTTGCCATTGTGGCGCCTATTCCAACTAAACTCTTTATGCTTATTCTAAAACCGGTGTCTTCATTTAATTCTGTTGCCATTTTTTTATCTCTTAAAAAATTATGTAATTCAATCCTACACTAAAATCATGCCATCTTCTATTCCAATACTTGTTATACTTGCCCTCTATAAATATACCTAAATGTTTGTTTATCCTATTTCCTAGAATGAATCCACCACCAAAGTCTATCCATGTTTGCTTAGGAGCTATAAATTTATGATATGCATATGTGCCTGTTTCTAGGTGAAATGGCATAACACTTGCCCAAGAGTGTAACCAAAATGTTTTTGTATAATGATAAAAATCATAACCAATTACCAACGAATGATTCCATTGTTGTGGTATTTCATTTTTCTTTCTTTCTACATAATCAGATAATACTTGAGGTATAACTACTTCTTCCCAAATTATACTATTATCTGCAACTACTTCTCCTTCTGGATTCAAATAATTTATTTCGCCTCCGGGTAAAAAATCTACATTATATCCTTCTTGTAATGCTAATGAAGTGTAATGTAAACTACCATTTGGTAATATAAATTCTTCTAATGGGTTATATCCATATGGTTCTGATATTCTTTGAACTATACCTACATTCCAAGAAAATTTATTTCCAACTTTTTGTCTGTATCTCTGAGATGCTTCAAAATATTTAATATCAGCAAAACCTTGCTGCATATATTCTACTTTTACAATCCACTTATCAGCTACATATCTTAAAAAATGTTGTTGATCTAAAAATGTATTTCCAAATCTTCGTTTCCAATCTACTTCAAATAAAAATTCAAACCCAGATACTTTACCTATTGTAGCTGCATCTGCATATGAATGTTCTTCGCCATTATAAAATACAGATTGTCTATTTTCGTATCCAAATCTAGCTATTTTTCTTACTCCGGCTACAATGGAATAATCAAACGGCGTTTCATTTGTTTGAGTAATTAATTGTCCTGTATTAACTGAAAATACGTCGACGTCTGCTATACTATTATTACCATTAAATGCGCCATAGAAAGTAGCAAATTTAATTGCTTTTTTAAATTTTTTGTCAAAGTCTTCAAACGGCTTCCATTTTTCTTTTTCTTTATCCCAAGATTCAGTACTAGTAGTTACTGTGAATTGGCTAAATAAAATAGTTGGTACAAAAGTTAATATTAATAATAAATGTTTAATCATTGTTTGATTACCTTTCTAATATAAGTTAATTCCCCTACTTTCACGTTCATAAAATAAACTCCATCTTCTAAGTGACTTATATCAATAACATTATCATTTGTTTCATTAACAACTATCTGACCTGAAACTGAATATATAGTTACAAGAATATTTTTAAATCTTGAACTTGCTACATTTATTTCTCCGGTGGTTGGATTTGGATAAATTGCTACTGCTCCATCATATACCAAATCTTCAATACCAACCCATCCACTATTAGCAGCACAATAGTCATATGTGTTTTGACAATTAGCATCCCATCCTACCGTACAACAATAAGGATCTATATTAATGACCCAAGCATAACAATCATCATTTAACCAATATGGATTACCTGGTCCGGTAATACAACCAGCATCATATAAACATGAAGCTGAGTCAGGAACGTTTGCATTAGGATTATAATTATAAGCATTTGGATCTGTACAACCAGGAACTGCTGTTATACAAGAACCGTTATCTACATTTGCTGCAGGATCATAATTTACAGCTAATGAATCTGTACAACCATAAACTACAGGTATGCAACTAAAATCTTCTGTATTAGCTAAAGGATTATAATTAAATGCACTTGGATCTGTACAACCGTATATTACAGGAATACAAGTTCCATTATCAGTATTAGCTAAAGGATCATAGTTAAATGCTGTCGAATCAGTACAACCATAAATAAATGGTATACATGAGCCATTATCAACAGTTGCAGTTGAATCATAATTAAACATTGTATTATCCATACAACCATAAATAATTGGTATACAAGTTCCGTTATCAACATTTGCAGTTGGATCATAGTTCAATGAAGTTGAATCCATACAGCCGTAAATATATGGAACGCAAGATCCATTATCTGTGTTAGCATTAGAATTATAATTAAATGATGTTGGGTCTGTGCAACCGTATACAATAGGTATACAACTACCATCGTCTGTGTTAGCATTTGGATCATAGTTGAACATGGTAGGGTCTGTACAACCCGTTATAATAGGAATACAGCTACCATCATCTGTGTTTGCCAATGGATTATAATTAAATGCTGTCGAATCAGTACATCCATATATGTAAGGTATACATGAACCATCGTCATCCGTTGCATTAGGATTATAATTTATTGAAAGTGGATTCATACAGCCTGGTATCTCTAATGAATCACAAATACCATCTCCATCTGTATCTTCTAAACAAACATAATTACAATCATAATACTGAGCAGGATACATACAGCCTCCGTTATCAACATTTGCTATTGAATCATAGTTACAAGCAGTTACATCTGTACATCCTAAATAAATACAACTTCCGTCATCTGTGTTAGCATTTGCGTTATAGTTCCATGCATTTGGATCCATACACCCATTTACTACAGCAACGCAACTTCCGTCATCTATTGTTGCAGTTGAATCATAATTAAATGCTAATGGATTAGTACATCCATATATGATAGGAATACATGTACCATTATCAACATTAGCGTCTGGATTATAATTTAATGATGTTGAGTCCATACAACCGTATATCTTAGGAGTACATACATACCCACAAAATGGTATTGCAGTATAAACATCTGCTACAGTATTAAACTTTTTGAGCTTATTGCCATTGGCCCATGGGAAATTTCCTTCATGTATTAAAATACCATAATCATTTTCTATCTTAACTGAGTTTTGTATTGTTTGAATATCTATTTGTTGAGAATTTTGTTGACCGTCGCCTATCTCAAAATAATACATTTCAATTTCGTTTTGTAATCCTGGATTATCTTCTACTGTGAAATGCAAATAAAATGTATCTACATATGTTCCAGGTTCCAATCTAAAGTCCCATAAAGAATCTCCTTGTTTAATTCCAACAAAACTTTCTCCCCAACCATCTCCTCCGTCATCCTCTAATATAATTCTATATTCACACGTTTCAATATTATCCCATGCAGTATGATTAGAATTATAATTGATTGCTGCAGTATCCATACAACCATAAACATGAAGATTTTGACAACTGCCATCATCATTAGTAGCTAATGAATCATATTCTTGATATGCTGGGTCTGTACAACCGTCTATAGAAGGTCCGCCACAATATTGTTCTCTTTGACTCCAATAATTTTGATCGCTAGTAGTTATATAACCAAAATCTGCATCTGCTTCAGACATATAAAATATAGTATCTGGACAAGACATATTTTCAACTAAACAAAATCCACTATTAGTTGGTGGTTGAGAACCTCTTATACCATCACCATATGAATCTTGTAATACAAATTGTAATAAATGATTTGGTCCTGCAGGAGCACAAAAGCGTGTTACAATTGTTTGTCCTTGTTGTTGCCAGTTATAAGTATATCTAGGAGCATAAAAAACTGTATCTGTTAAATTTTGATTTGGATTTGTATGTTGCAAATACCAACTAGTTTCAGTAGGCCAATTATCTAATTTAATGGTAACTTTTATTTCTATAGAATCAAATCCACAGTTAAGATCTGATATACATGTTCCATCGTCTGTGTTAGCCCATGGGTTATAATTGTTAGAATTAAGATTTGTACATCCGAATACTTTTAAAGTTTGACAACTACCATCATCCCAATCTGCATTTGGATCATATTCTACATAATCATCATCCATACATCCAGGATTATAAAAGCATTCTGTTATGCTCCATGGAGATCCTGAAAAGACAGGACCGTTAAGCATTCCACCTATAGTCCATTCATTGCCATCTGCTTGGCCAGGAGAATTAGCAACATATACTAAAGCTACTCCAGCATTACAATTGCTATGAAATGCTACAGCATCTATCCAATATTCTTGTCCAGCAAATGTAATTTTAGTACCAACTGCAAATTCACTACTATAATTATTATAAAATGTTTCATTGATTCCTACATAATTTTGGAACCAAACAAAATTACATGATGATGCTTCAACTAATCCTTCTAATGGTTGGTCTGCATTTGGATCATAATTAGCTGCAGCCGGATCTGTGCAACCAAATGTTAAGTTTTGAGCATTACTATTATATATAATAAGGCTAAATAATGTAATTAATAGATATTTAAATATTTTCATGTTCGTCATCCATGTTATCTGTTTTACCAAATATTTTACCTGCTTCAGCTATACCAAAGCTACCTAAGGTAATCCATAAAAACGAATTGTAAATAAATTCATTTACATGTAATGGTTGTCCCATGTATCCAGTAACTATATCTGCAATTGCAAATATTACCATTACTGCAAATGCAGCAAATCCTACTACATTTTTTTCATTAATATCATTATCGTCTTTAAACATATCTCTAAAGGCCATAATCTTCTTTCTCAATTTTAAGAGTAACTTATTCATAATACAACTTCTTTTTTTTTATATATTTTTTAACATTTCTACTAGTTCTGGTTGAGGGAAACAATCAAATTTATCTTTTCTTACATTTGTATGTGTCCATAAACCAAACTGTCTTGCATAATATGCGTCTTCATTAAATTCAAATGCGTCTTTTGGGTGAACTCCTGATTTTAATAATTTAGGTAGTCCATTTTCTAGATCCATTTTAGGATAAATATCTTTTAAATGTAGAATAAGTAGTCTTAAACTTTCTATTTGTTTGTCGGAGTAAGCGTGCCAATATTGATGTCCTCTAAATTTATATCCTAGATCACAAACATATTCTGGTTTTACTTCGGTATTAACATATGTATAATACTTACCATCTTTCTTTTTTAAATAACCAAAATTATTTAATTCTACGCCTCCTGAAAATTTAGAAATAGCAAATTTGCCTACTTTGCCTAAATGCCAACCTAAATAGTTATTTGGAAAACATTCTACTACTACACCGTCATATTTAGTATTACCTTTTACATTAGTACCACCTATACAATATTGTGTAGCTACTCTACCTCTTGTATCTCGGTTCCAACCTCTAATTGTTTTATAAGGATTGTCCCATCCTGCAGTATGATGTAAAAAGAATCCTAATGGTTCTATTTTTCCATAATCTCTTACATATTCGTCTTTGTCTAGATATTCTCTATCTATAACCAATCCATCTTTTGTGGTATATTCTGTTTCTTCTGCAGAAGAATCTTGATCGGTATCGATACCTATAGCTTCCCAAGTTGAAGGTCCAACTATGCCATCTGGATTTAATCCGTGTTTTGATTGAAATTTCATTACAGCTAATTTAGTTCCGCCACCAAATATGCCGTCTGCAGATAATTCAAGTGCTTTTTGTAATTTTTTAACTTCTGGACCTCTAGATCCTTGTTTTAATAACATATTTACCTTTTTTAAATAAATATGTTGAAAGAACAATAACTATATAGAAATTAAATCTTTTGAGTAATCTTTAATTTGGTTAATTGTTACTTTGATATTTCCTAACTCAAATGTTCCAATATCTCCACTATCTGCTATGATATCATTTAAATTAGATATATATTGAAAATCTTGTTGAGTAAATGTAGTTCCGTCAATTTCAACTATAATATCTTCTCCGTCATTAAACCAGTCTTTTAATTGTTCTAATTCTGAATTAATATTATTAATTATTAGTTTTTTATTATAAACAGGAGATAATATTGGATGTTGATATTCATCATTTTTAATCCAACACCCCCATTTATTTAAATAATAATTTCTAGCTTTAATAGTCATGTCATGAAATTTACTATCAGTGGTTACTTGTTCAATCCCATCAATCCATTTTCCTCCTCTACAAGTTAAATGATACACTAAAGCATCTCTGCTTTGAATTAATTCCATTTCATTCAAGATAAATCTATTAAATATATCTGAATCTTCATGGTATGAGTGAAATTCTTCATCGTGCATTCCTATTTCTAAAATTTCATTTTTAAAACAAGCCCAGGGAGCAAATATACCATAAGTAACTTGATCTTTACTTTCTTTTTTAATAGTTTCTACAAACTCATTAAACTCATTTTCTTTAAAATCTTCAGGATACATTCCAAAATCTTTAACTATTTTTTCTTTTCCTTCAGGGTGTAAAGGTGGTTCAATTCTAGTACCTGAAATGACTGTTTTAGGTTTTAAATGTTTAATTAAATTTTTATCAAACCCTTTTCCCATAAACATATCAGCATGAAACATACAAACTATTTCATTTGAAGCTGCTTTAATACATCTATTATACCCTGCTGCTATACCTTGGGGTTCCTTTTTAGGGTTAATTAAATATTTTATATTATTATCTTTTAACCAGTTTTCAGTTCCATCATTATCAGAATCAACCCATACAATGATTTCATTATCTAAAACTGAGTTTTGTTTAATACTAGTAATTGAAGATTTTAAATATCTTAAATTATCCTTACTTGGTAAGCAAAATGTTATCTTATTCATATTTTCTTTTTAAGTAAATTAATATCACTATCAACCATTTTCTTTACTAACTCAACAAAAGATGTTTTAGGTTCCCAACCTAAATTCTTTTTAGCTTTACTGAAATCTCCTCTTAATACATCTACCTCTGCAGGTCTCATAAATCGAGGATCTTGTTTAATATAAGATTTCCAATTTTTAATACCAATATGATTAAATGCAATATCCAAAAATTCTCTAATAGAATAAGTATTTCCAGTTGCTATTACATAATCATCCGGAGTTTCTTGTTGTAACATTAACCACATTGCTTCTACATAATCAGGAGCATACCCCCAATCTCGTTTTGCATCTAAATTACCTAATGAAATATGATCAGCTAAACCTAATTTAATTCGAGCTACTCCATCCGAAATCTTTCTAGTTACAAACTCTATACCTCTTTTTTCTGATTCATGATTAAATAATATTCCACTACAAGCAAACATATTGTAAGATTCTCTATAATTTTTAGTAATCCAATGTCCATACAATTTAGAAACTCCATATGGACTTCTTGGGTAAAATGGTGTATTTTCTTTAGCTGGATTTTCAACCATTCTACCAAACATTTCAGATGAACTTGCTTGATAAAATTTTATTTTAGGATTAAATTCTCTAATTGCTTCTAATATTCTTAGAACTCCTAATGCAGTTACTTCCGATGTATGTTCAGGGGTGTTCCAACTTTCTCCTACAAAAGATTGTGCTGCTAAATTATATACTTCATCTGGGTTAGATTCTTTAAGACACCGCAACAATGAATTTTGATCTGTTAAGTCTCCTTGTAAAAACGTTATTTTATCTTCTAAATGTAAAGTATTTGTTCTATTTTTAGATGATGATCGTCTTTCCATTCCAAAAACTTTATATCCTTTTGATAAAAGTAAATCTGAAAGATGGCTACCATCCATTCCGTTTATTCCTGTTATAAGTGCTGTTTTCATATTTTTATTTTTGATTAATTCTATAAGGAGATCCATCTACTATAGTCATAGGTCTATAATGTTCATTTTCATCTCTCTGAGGAAATCCGCCCCATTTTTTTCCAAATTTTTCTGTGCTTATTTTTTCTATTTCATCTAAATGAGCTGGTCTTGAATTTAAATTATCATCTGGAAATCTGCTTGATCTAGATGCAAAATGATAAACTACAGATTTGGAACTTAAAACAAACTTAAAATCTTCTTTCATCATTCTTAAAAATAAATCAGCATCTTCCCAATATGCAGGTGCAAATCTATTGTCATTTCCTCCCATATAGTCCCAATCTTTTTTTCTAATTAAACCCGATACTCCTTCTGTTTTTTCAATTTCAAAATCATTAAGATTTGAAAATTCTTCAGCCCATTCTAAAAAATAAGTCTCATCGAAGTTATGATGATATTCCCCAAATTCATTTAGAGGTACCATAATAGTTCCTGATCTATTATTTTCTTTAAAAATATTTGGTTGAATTCTATGACTAAAAGCCCACATTTTTTGATTAGGGTATTTTTCAAATTTCTTCATTAGTTCTAGATCCCAATTCTTTGCAACATAAAAATCAGCATGTAAAAACATAATAAATTCTGTTTTAGTTTTTTCAGCACAAAAATTCATCCCCCCTCCAATTCCAGAAGGTATCTCGTTTTTATCAATATAATATTCTAGATTATATTTTTTTCCATTTTCTCTTAACCATTCATCTGTTCCATCTTCACAATTTTCAGCATGGATTATAAAAGGAGCAGTTTTATAAAAGCTATTTTCTCTTACAGATTTAACTGCTAGTTTAAGATAATTTAAATTGTTATGCGTTCCTATGCAAAATGTAATTTTCTCCATAATTTTTCAAGTTTAGATATGATTTATTAAATTTAGAATTTTTAAAATAAGAATTCATTCTTTGTTCAGCTTGTCGACAAAATTCAGAAATTCCTATATTTATTTTGTTTTGTTTAAATGTTTGTGAATTTAAATGGCAAATGGTGTGATTATCTGAGACTACAATTTTTAATTGATTTTCTTCAGCAATACATCCTGAATAAAAATCTAATCCCCATCCATATATTAATTCTTCTGGGTATTGATTAATAATTTCTAATATATCTCTTTTAATTAAAGGACATTGAAAGTCTACCCATTTTACCTCTCGCAATCCATTACCCCAATTCCACATTTGTTTCCAATGGCACTGCTCTATAGAAGCATTAATTACAGAAGGTGAATAGATACTAGCATTTGATTCTTTTATTTCATTTAAAGATGTGGTTAAAAAAGAAGGACCATGAAATATCAAATCATTATTCAAGAAATATAAGTAATCATGATTTGTTTTAAGAAAATATTCTAGTACAACATTAAATCCTCCTCCAAAAAATATATTTTCTTCCAATTGGTGAGTTGTTGAAGTTGCTAATTTTTCTTGCGAACCATTATCAACTACCATAAGTTCGCATTTAGAAAACAATGGATCTTGTTTTAATTGGTTAACAAGATTATCAGTTAAATCTGGTAGATTATGGTTAAGAGTTGCTATTAACATATTATTTTGGTATCCATATTGTTCTATCTAAAACGTTGTATTTTCTTTTCATAATTAAAATCTCAAATCACCTGTTATTTGTTTATTTGCAAAATATTCTCTTCCTGTATTACTTGGCATAACTATTCCTAGATAATTTTGTGCTAATGTTTTCTCTGTATTTCCTTGTGCCTTACAATCTAACATTTGTTCTAAATAATGAAAGGGTTTGAACCATGGTTCGCATGGAACTATTCTTATTGCTTGTGAAGCTAATAAATATTCTCCATACCATATAAGTTCTCCAGGTACATATTCTAGAAGTTGATTAAAAGTTAAATTATTAGGTTTTAAGTAATTTTCTTGCATATGATCAAATACTTTAACAGACCATAAATTAGGACATGTCCAATCATAATATTTACCTTTTCTTCCAAAAACATTTCTTACTTTATCTCTATCACCTTTATATGCTAGCAATACACTATCAAGTAAGTTTTGATTTGTTTGAGCCATCCAAGAAAATAAGTCTTTGTTCTCATGAATTGTAGTGTATGGAACTTCATCATTAAACATAAAGTCTGATATGTAAAAATCACGTATAAAATAGGAATCTCCATCTATCCAAAAATAATTTTTACATAAACCCATTTCACTAAATTTCATTTTTACTAACTGCTGCGTATACCAGTTTTGATGTACTGCTCCTTTTACTATATCTTCATCAAAAATTATCTCACAAATAGATGTGTCGACATTATCATGAAATAATTGTATATCAGATTTTGGAATTGAAAGATATACTTTTATATTGTCTTTATTGTATATCTTTATTGTATCCATCAATTGTTTAGTCCAATAGATATGATTTCGATATGATTTAACTAAAAAAACTAGATTTTCCATTATACAAATAAATTTTTAATTTTATATTTTTCAACATAATGTAATTGTTTTTTGGAACATTGAAAATCACTATGAAATGATCTTAATACATCTTCTCTGAAATAATATCTATGTTGCTGACTTTTAAATTCTTTTAAAGATTCTAATTTATTTTGATATTGATCTTTTATATCTACGTATAAATTAGGAATCCATTCTTGTTGAGTACTTGGAGTATAATATTCTATTACACTTATTTTAGAATTTCTAATTAATGCAGGACCAAAACCAGAAATAAATCTATGTTCAAAATGTGAATCAGTCTTATTAGGAAGAAAAATTGCATCATAATTATGAAAATTAATTAATTGTTCGATATTATTAATCCATTTGTCTTCTGTTAACTCATTGATAAATTTTTTACCAGAAAATGTAAACATTAAATTTTTACAATTTGATTTTTTCCAAACTTGTTCTACTTCTTTTAATCGATGTGTTCCTGTCGATTCATCACAATCTCCACCCATTGCTAATTGATATAAATGAAATTGTGTATCAGAATGTTTTTGTATACATCCTAACATACTGTATTCTACATCGTCTGGGTGTGGTGATAAGCATAGTACTTTATTAAAATTTAATAACTTCATTTTTTTAAATATTCTAAAGTATGAACCTTAGTCAAATTTTCTTGATATATAACTTTTATTCCTTCATTAATAAATATAGACTCATCTAAATACTCTCGTCCTCCTTGACCAGCTAAATATGTAGTAGCTCCATACTCTTTACATATTATAAGTAATCTTTCTGAAGAAACCAAGTTAGTTGGAAAGTCTTCTACTAATTTTGTGTTAATATTTAATTTCTTAATTAAATGGTGAATTATTTTTTTATTTGTATCATATAAATTATTACTAATACAATAATCCATTTCATCTAATATATCTTTATATTTCCATAATCGTTTTTTAAGTTTTTTCCAATCATATTCAGCATTTAGATATAACTTATCATTTATATTTTCAGTTCCTTTTTTCACACTCATAGTATTCCATGAACCATTAATAGAAAATCTATTTTGAAATCCATTCTTTTCAAATTGACAATGTCCTAGTAGAACAAATATATCGGCTTGTTGTATCTTTTCGAAAAATGGATACCATGGCATAAAATTAGGCTGATGGATGGTTATTGTCATAATAATCCCAAATTTGTTTGTTCTTCTATACTTACTTCATTAATATGTCTCGCCCTGCCCCCATATGATGTAATAAAGTTAGTAATTATATTATAGTTTTCTTGATATAGATGACTTGGTTGTTCATCTGTACCTTGTCCGTTGAAGCCCTTTACTCCGTCTTTATGACCTGCTCCTTTAAATATAGGATTATATCCTCCTTCTGGATCACAGCCCATTAAAATAAATTCTCTATAACCAGCAAACTTAGATAACCAACCAGCTGCTGTGCCTCCTGTTGAATTAGGCCATCTATCTAAACATGGGGCTGGTGTGCCTCCTTGAGATATTCTTTCTTGCTCTTCGGGTCGACTATTATCGCCTGAGTGTAGTTCATATGGCATAAATTCAATATGATCTAACCAACCAGGAAATAAATTTGCTAATTCATAAAAGTGAGTTTCATCTTGTGTACATATTCCTTCTAACCTAGCCCAATGCGAATGTAGAAAAGAAGGACATACAATTGTTGAAATATTTTTAAAGTCTTCTTTTTTACATAAACAGAATAGTTCAACGTCATTAAAAAATGCATATGTTGGACTATCACATAACCATATTGTATTGTTAACTGTTGCAACATCATACTTATCTGATTTTATTACTTTTCTAGACGAGGGTCCTTTACCAATTATTATTATAGGTTTCATATATTCCTTTTTTTAAAGACACGATTGGATTCCATCCAATTGATTTTAATTTTGTATTATCTCCTGTTGTTCCCATTTGATCTCCAGCATGGCTTCCTATATTTTTTATAGTAACATTTTTTCTATTTGATACATTAATTATAAGATCTATTAATTCTTTAACATATGTTTTCTTAGAACTACATATATTAAATGTTTGATTATTTAGTTTGTCATTCAACCCGTATATAAGAGCATTAACTACGTCATCTATATAAATAAGATCACGATATCTATCTAACGATCCAGTTACATTTATTTTATCTCCTTGTTTTAGTTGTGAAATAAATGCATTAACAATTCCTTTTTGTTGATTGTTTAAATCCTGGCCAGGGCCGTAGGTATTAAATACTCTAAATATAACATGATTTATATTATATTCAGAAAATCTTTTAACACAATATTCACCATATAATTTGGAACAAGCATAATTTGATTTAGGATTTAACTTGTCTGTTTCATTTGCTAAATCTTTATCTCCATAAACTGCCATTGTAGATGTATATATAATTTTTTTAATGTTTTGTTGCTGTGCATATAAACATACATTTAATGTTCCTACAGCATTCCAATTTAAATCTTTATGAGGATTTTCTAATGATCCACGCCCATATGATTGAGCTGCTAAATGATATATTAAATCAAATTTATATTTGTTTAAAACTGAAAATGATTGGAAATTAGTTATATCAACTATATGATCACATTGTTGTATATCAATTGATATAACATTATGTCCTAATAATTTTAATTTTTTAACTAAACTAGTTCCAATAAATCCAGCTGCTCCTGTAACTAATATATTCATTTATTCTCCATTAAAAATATTTTCTCGGCAATTTTAAATTCTATAGGATTATCAATATCATATGACTCTACTTCATCTAAATATACAGGATAAAACTTTGTTCCTATGATATTTTTTCTATCGATAATTAATTGTTTTGGTAATATGTTTACTGCAAAATTTAATGTATAATAATCAGGTAAATCTTGTGATCTTGGCATTTTACTAGGATCATAATTTACAGCTTTATCTTTATACCACATAAACTTATGCATTGCAGTAACAGTAGCTAAAGAATCATATTCGCCATAGAATTTTTTATATAATTTTATACATTCATTAAGAGTTTGTATTTTTATAAGTGGACTAGTAATATGTATAAACATAATATGTTCATGCGGAACATTGCTAACCACATTTTTATAGACTTCATTAATAGCAATAGTATTGGTAGAATAATATGAATCTCGTTTTATAATTTGTGCTCCGGAAGAAGAAGCTACTTTTAGTATATCATCAGATTCTGAATTAACGTATATATTGTTTAATCCATTAACTTGTTGTAGTTGATTAATTTTATGTTCTAACAAGCTTGTATTACCAAATGGTTTTATATTTTTATTTGGAACACGCATTGATGTTCCTTTTGCTGCTATTACTGCTGCTATATCCATTAATTTAATATTTTTCCACCATCAACTAATAAATTATGTCCAGTAACATATTTCATATTCAATAAACCTATAACTGCGTCAGCTATATCCTCTGGTAATCCTATTCGATTAATAGGTGTTTTTGATATTATATCTTCTCTTGTTCCATCTGGAAATTTTACAAATGTTGTATCAATTAATCCAGGGCTAATACAATTTACTCGAATAGGAGCTAAATCCCGTGCCATTGATTTAGTCATTGATATAAGAGCTGCTTTTAAAGAGCTATAACCAATATTGCTACCATTTCCGGTAACTCCAGCTATTGAACCAATATTAATAATACTACTTGTTGGTAACAATTTATTTTTTAATTTTTGTACTAATTGTAATGGAGCTTTTAAATTTAAAGCAAACATTTTATCAAATAATTGATCAGAAACATTTTCAAATGTTTGAAATTCTGTATATGCAGCATTATTCACAATAACATCGATGTGAGTAAATTTTTCTAATTTATTTACAATACTATTTATTCCGTCTATACAACTTAAATCATCAGTTGATGAATTATTTCGTATTACTGTATAATTATGTTTTTCTAACTGATCTGCAATAGATTTTCCTATACCTTTTGAAGATCCTGTTATTAGTGCAATTTTAGTCTTCATATACGTGATCTACATCTGGTTTTGTTATAGCATATCGAACACCAGGTCCTTTTACGCATTTTATATGATGCCATGTATTAGCTGGAACTACAACAAAGTCATTCTTTTTTACTATTTGAGTTCCTTGACCTTCTATCCACCATTCCCATTCTCCATCTAGTATAACCCAATTTTCATCTGCATCATAATGATAATGTTTTCTATTACCTTCTCCTGCCTGCTGTTGTATTATTACTCCGCCAAATCTATTATTGTAAGCTATTCGTACTGCCCAAGAAGTCATTCCTAATTTAGATCTCAAATCATCTAAGCTTACTGTTCTTTTATTTTCATATTCATGAAAAGTTTGTAGTGAATCAGATGGCAATCCATCATTTGTTAATACTCGCTTTACATTATCATCTTGTTTCATAATATGTTTCTAGACGTTAGCTCTTCCATACATTCAGTCCAATTATTAAAACGAATTGCTTTATCATCTATATAAACTACAGCTCTAGGTTTTTCAGAAGTTACTTTAGATATATATTTAGCTAAATCATGTTTATTTAGCCATTCCCATATCAATTCTATTGTTCTACGGCCATTTATTAAACCTCTATCTGGTTTTGCTTTTGTGGTATATATTATTAATGTATATTTTTCAGATAATTGTTCCAGACTCTCTTTAACTCCTTCTATAGGATCATCATATATAGTACCATCATAATAGCCTTTACTATTTTTATGTATAACTCCGTCAAAATCTATTCCTATGTTTATTAGCTCATCTGGATATGAATGTTCTCGAATTCCTTTATTCCAATTTAATTTTTCTAACTCAGCTGGAGTATTTTTTCCTATAGGAGGACATTCGGCTCCAGACCCATGGGTTAGTTCATAACTTAAAAGCAATGTTAACACTTCTGCTGTATGATAATAATCTGCTCCTAATATTACTTCAACTAAATTATTAACTTTGTTAATTAATGGCATAGAAGTTGTGCATGCTACTTTCATACTATTAGTATCTGCCCACTGTAAGGCTTTGATAATGTCTATACTTTTTCCAGAAGAACTTATACCCCATACTAAACTTTTTTTCATTTGTCCTTTTGTTCTATTTCTAGTACGAGCTTGTAGCCAAGCTACCATCCAATTATCCCAACTTGTATCATTAATTAATGACGTATTAACAATTGCAGATCCGGGAGCAATTGCATTCTTTTTTCCATTTGATAATCTTGTAATATCAATTGCAGCATGATCTGCAACTCCTAAATTGCCTCCATGGCCTAATACATAAATTTCATCACACGAATTAAATAGAGTTTGAAATTCTTTCCATTCTGGAGTATTTATTATTTCAATAAATTTATCTCCTAAGTTTTCAAAATTTAACATATATCCTTTTTATTTATTATAATGAAAATTTTTATATTTTCAAATTATTTATATTCGTTTTTTTGCAAGAAAATACCAATTCCATGATCTTCTTAGTTCATCAGGCATACTTTCTTCAGATGTTAGTTTTGGACTATCTGGAGTTGTTAATGGAGATGCATATACATTTAAGATTTCCCATCCATGAACATACATAAAATAAATAAAATTATCATAATCAAACAATCCTCTATATATAAATTCATGTCCCATTCTCCAATTAGGTACGCTTACAAAAAACATAGATTTTTCTGTTGCTAGTTCATATGAACTACTTACAATATTACTAGGATTTGCAATGTGTTCTAAGAAATCATTAGCAACAAACAAATCATAATTATTTTCTAAATTTTCTTTGTTTAATTGGTTCATTAAATTTTTTACAATAACTTTGCCTTTAAAATTTCTTTTTTCATGTTCATTTTTTGCTCCAATTTTATCCAAATTTGTCCAGGAAGTTTTTGATAATTTATTTACAACCATATCTCCAAGAACTCCAGGTCCGGAACCATATTCTAAAACAGTTTGTAAATTATTCTCTTTACATATTTTATATATTAAATCAGATTCATATTTATATCGCTGAATCCAACTTTGTTCATCTATTCTAGCTTTTGTTTCAGGACTAATCCATTCATTTGGATGGGTAACGTCATGGGTATAAACTTTAAAATTTAGTTCAACTTCTTTATTTAATTCTCGTATTACAGCCATTTTTAAATTGTTTCATAAAATTTATTTTGTTTTTCTTGTCGCTCTATAGTTTTAGGATGGTGAAATGCAAATTCTTCTTTTGCTGGAAGATGAGAATATTTTTTCATTCCTTCTATTCGCTCATGCACTTTACCTTTCCATTCTATCATAGGAGATCTTTTATATATTCTGCCTTGATAATCTGGCCAATTGACCCATCCCTCTTCATTTACTTGCCATCTCCATTTATTGATATGATCTTGTGTCAATCCTTCAACTGTGTTTATTCTTGGAACATATATCAATTCTGTTTCTGGATTTAAATTTATAATTTGTTTGATATTTTGTATTAGTATTGATGATGGAAGTTCGTCGGCATCTATATTAAAAATCCAATCACAATCGTCAAACAAATGATATCCTAAGTTTTTAAATGATGCAAAGTCATTGTCTAAGTTACTATATATTACTCGGAAAGATTCATTATCAGGAACTAAAAATTGATTACATAATGAATCAACTTCTTCCGTTACGTTACTTTCATCTAATAAAACACCAATACAGTCATTTTTTTCTATATTAGTTCGTAACAATATTAATAGTTTTTTTAACTCTTCATATTCATTACATGCTGTTATAAAGTATCCTATTTTCATGCTTTTTGTAATTTAGGTAATTTTAACTTAGGCAAATCAACAGTTTTAAGATTTGGTTTATTAAGCTGCGGCAATTTTAATTGTTGCATACTTGGACCTTCTACTACTCTACTTTCAATTAAATCTATTAATTTTGTATAACTAGGAGCAATTGCATCTTTTACAAAGTTTTTCAAAACAAATTTCTTTTGTTCTCTAGCTCCAGGAATAAATTTATTGTAATGTTTATGTACTTCTTTTAATGCTTTTTTTGAATATGCATAATCAGGAGTAAACCATTTAGATCCTTCTATAATCCATTGATTTCTAGCTGATGGATGCACTTCTGTTAATCCTCCTGCTAATGCCACTATATGCTCCTTTTTTAAGAAATCTGATTGACCTGAATAATGTGGTGCTATAATAGGTTTTCCTGTAGATGCAAATTCTAGTAAAGGCCTTCCAAATCCTTCACCTTTAGTGTATGAAACCATTGCCTTAACTTTGGAATGATTATATAATGAATTCATTTCATTGTCAGACAAATCTCCATGTAGTAAATATATATTTGGAAGTTTAGCAGTTTTAGGAAATAAATCTCTAATTTCATTGATATATTTTTCCATTTTAGTTCTGTCTGTAACAGAATATGTAGCCGAACTAGTTTTTAATATTAAACCCGGTGCTTTGTCTTTGTTTTTAAATGTTTCTATAAAATTATGAATCAATCCACTAATATTTTTTCTATCTTCTCCTAATGATCCTTGTAACCAATGACCAACAAACAAATAACAAAATTGTTCATGTATTACAGATAAATCTATAGATTCTTGTTTATTATCTTTGCTATACACATCCTTATTGAAATATTCTGATATAACATGTATTTCGGGTGTTATTGCAATATTATGTTTCTCTGCAGTTTTTGTTAGTACTGATTTAGTAAAATTAGATGGAACTACAATTACTTGCATTCTATTAATAGCTTCAATCCATTCTTTAGAACATATATCTCCTTCCGTAACTGCAGTTATACCAATATTAAATTTACCAACAGGTTGAAATTCATTTGGAATTGTTATTTGTACCCATATATCTGGTTGCTCTTGTAAAGGTAATGGAACTACTCTAGTTCTCATATGATCAGGCAATGGAAATGTTAATGGAGTACTTCCCCATGGCATTGATAGTAACTTTATATCCCAATCATTACCACGTTGTTCTATTATGTTGTCTATTACTTCTCTTGCGTGATGCCCATAACCTGATTGAGTTGCTAATGGACTTGATATTACACATTTTCTCATACTATTCCCATTTCTTTATATTGTTTATTTGTTATCTTTCTTAAAGTATATCTTGGTCTATCTGGCTTTGGATATTTAAATAAAAAATCTATCATTTCTATCATTTTATCGCCCATTTGTTTTGATGTTAATCCAGATGTTAAACAAAAATCTCTTCCTTCTTCGCCACATTCTTCTCTTTGATCCTTTGGCATATTCCACCAATATAACAATGCTTCGCCCACTTCTTCGAATTGTGCACGATCATCAAATATATATGGAGTTACTGGTGATCCTTGGCAAGATCTGTTTGATGGAAATACTGGTTTAACCCATTTTCCGTGAGTCTTAAACGTTCCTTTATGGTTTGAAGAAAATTTACCATCAAATTGAATCCAATTTCCATCTTTATCTTCAAATCTACACTGATCTTGCAATCCACCAGTTACATTGTTAACAATTGGAGTACATGACAATAATGCTTCTGTACAACTTAGTCCCCATCCTTCATTTGATGCTATGTTAACTACAACATCAGATATGTTATACATCGCATTTAGTTCTTGTATTGATAATTTTTTCTCTGAAAATATAACTTTACATTCTGGAGCTACATTTTTCCAAACCGCTCTAATATCAGTACCATTTGCATCTGATGCTTGAGTGTGCATTAACAATGCTACTCTATCTTTTTTGTCTTTTGGCAACATGTTTCTAAAATGCTGAAATGCTAATACTACGTCTCCTGGTTGCTTTCTTCTTATATTTCTATTATTCCAAAATACCACAAAATCAACATCATTTTTAATTTTGATATCAGTATGAAATCTTTGATATAATTCATCTGTTTCCAATATTGGTTTATATACATTATGATTTAATCCATGGGGAACATATCCAGTAACTACTTCATCCCAACCTAACTCTGGATCTACTTTGCTATCTTCTGAATCATAATCATATACCCCATAATCGTTCTGTAACAACACTTCTCGATGTATATTATCAGATTGTTTAGAAATTCCCATTATTAGGTCACAGCTCGCATAAAAGGGTGAATTCCACATTGGATATGGAAGATCGTCCCAAATTGAATAATATATAATTGGAATTTTAAATGTTGTTTTTATTTCATGCTCTATTGCATACAGCCATTCCCAATATCTAGGATCTGTAAAATGAAATATAGCATCTGGCTTTTCTTGATGCAGAACAGCAAATAATAAATTTCTATCTCCATATCCATTAGACGGAATAATTTTTACAACTGCATCCTCTATTCCTGATTCTTTTGCTACATCTTTAGATACATCAAACATCTTTCCAGCATCTGGATGATTCATCGCTGCACCTATTTGTACCCAATCATATTGACGTACTGTATTTAAAACTATTTCTTTTGATATTGTTCCTATACCTGATGGTAATCTCAAATCATCAGCTAATAGCAATATTTTTTTCTTTTTTTGTTTGTTTGGATCTATTTTTTGTAATTTAGGTAACTCCATTTACTTCCTTATTTATAACTTATTTAATATAAATATCAACCTAGTACAACAACTGGTTTATTTAATTTTTTAACTTTACTATATGCTGTTTGTAACTGCGGATTCATATTATTTTCATTGTTTAATATCATTAAATAATCACAATTTTCTGCTAACAATCTCATTCTATGAAGCAGTTGCGAAAAATGATATTTTTTTCCATAATATGATTCTGGTAACGCTGAATATAAATTATATCCTGTATATGATGCATTATATTCTTCATATTTTATTCCAAACTCTAATGCAAATTTACGAACCATATAATTTGCTCCTTCACTACCACCGGCTCCAATTAATATTAAATCTTGTTTAAATTTATTTTTTAAATCATTTAAAACTTGTTGTACTTTTCTTTTATTTTGCCAATCTTTATTTCCAATAACGGCAACTTTAGTCATTTAATAATTCTTTTGTAGATTGATTTCCTGACCCGATATGAGATAACATCATTTTTAATGCTTCTAATTTATCTTGTGCATCTGCAAATTGAGCTACAATATTATCCATTTCTTCTGTGTGTTGTGGATGTTCTCCAATACCAACAGAATTATTTAAATATATGTTCAATCTAGCTACTGCATCTGCTTTGTCTGCACGATATTTTGAATATAATGCGTCTAATAATAATCCATCCATATATGTTCCTTTTTTTATTTATTATATTAAAATTTATTCACGAATCCTATTTTCTTTAGGACAATTTTCATAATCCATTTTAAATGGACACCATTTGCAATGTTTTGCACCTTTACCAGCAATGGCTAAATAATTTTTTTCTTTTTGCTTATTTCCATCTTTGTCAAAACAATATTCAATAAACGTATCAATACTTCGTTGTATTTTTTTTCTTGTAACTGAACCAGAAGCTGGATTTAGTAGTTGTATCCTTTTTTGTGGAAACATTGATTCTTCTAATAGTTTTCGTTTAACTATGAAGAATTCAATATCAATATTATCAATTGGTATTCCAAATTGATCTGAAAAATATTTTTTATATGCAACTAGTTGAGCAGCTTTTAATTTGTCTGCTTTTTGATATTTATTCCAGCCCATTCTACTAGTTTTAATATCTAGAATCTTTATTTTATTTTGAACGGTATCTCTAACTACTATATCTATAAATCCGTACCAGTATACATTTTTATTGCTAGGAGAAGCAGGGACTCCTAATTCTACTTCTATTCCAACAAGCTCTTGATTCTTTGTTGAAAAATATTGAGCTCTTCTTTTTGTAAACCATTCTAGTATTTGTACACCATCTTCTAAATGTTCTGCTAACTCAGTTGGAGTAGAAAAATGTTCGCCATTATTTGCCTTGACGCCTTTTTGATATTCCATCTTTAAACATGTTAATAACATATCACGAAGATCAATATTATTAGCTGCTTTAACCGAGTCAGTATACATCACAGTTAAATATTCTTGCAATGTTTCATGAAATGCTGTTCCAAAACATGTTGCTATACTATGAGTAAATGGAGCTAATTTGTCAATATAAGAAAGCTTCCATTGTCTAGGACACTTTTCAAACATAGACCATTGTGAATAAGATATCTTTGCGGGAACTTTAGATACATCATTTAATGATAGTTTGTATACTGGATTTATGTAACCACTTTTCATATTATGGGTATACTATAAGATCTTGTTTACATTCTAATATAAGATCGTCTTTTATTTCAGAAATTTTATCATAAAACTTATCAACAGCTTCATCATATGCATATTCATCTTCATTATCTTCGAAATCATCTTCATCCGGATATTCTGGCAAATTGTCATCTTCCATTATAAATTCAGATCCGTTTTGATTAGCATATCCTCCTGAAACATGTAAATATGCCTCATCTTCACTTCTAGCTTCCATTTCAAATTCTCCTCGCTTTATAAACCAATCTGCAATTTCATGAAATAATTCTTCTGGTGGATACCATGCTGAATCAAATGTCAAATCAATTATATCATCATCTATTTGCCAATCGTGTACAAAACACCATTTAGCGCCTACGTTTTCAGTCATCCAATCTCTAGTTAAATTGTCTTTTGGATAATCTTTATATAATAGTCCATATAAATTGTCAGCTAATAAATCACTTTTTTTCTGCCAATCTGCTTCTTCTACTTCTGGTGTAAATAATTTATCTGTAAAATTTTTTATAAGTTCTTTTGAAGCTTCTATACTCACAACTGTATATACGTTATTTGCCATAATTTTTTTATTATATTATAAGAAATTATTCGGATTGATCCAAATGTTCTGTGAGATATATATCTATTAGATCTTTTGTCTTTTTTAGATCTTCTTCGAATTGACCTTTTTTTCTACATCTAACAATTCTTTTAACAACATCAAATTCATATGAATTTAAATCCCATTCTTCACAAAATTTATATAAACTAGATTTACCAACATAATGATATTGTGTATTTACTGATTCTGTGTTATCTGATTCAAATTTCATTTCTTTCCTTTCAGCATTGTTTTTATTTCTTTTTCTGTATATCCATATAATGATAACAAAGAGCTGCAACTATCTTTTGGCATTAACTCGACATATTCAATGGCCTCTGATTTACTTATCAGATAGTGGTCTGCAATTTGTGAAACTAACTGTTTGTCATACTTATCTTCCTTTTTTCCTTTTATGTACTTAGCAAAGGTTCTCTGGGCAGGTAGAAGGCCGTGATAGAGACGATAAGTATCCTTATGGGATAGTAACCCTATTGTGTATTTCTGTAACTGATTGATTATTTCAATTAGTTCCATTCTCATTGATAACCATCTATTAACTAAATAAGGAGAAAACTTTTTATGGTCAATATCTGTATATTCAGACCAAGCTTTTTTCTTATGAGTCATTCCATCAATAAAATCGAAAATAGTTGCAGGTTTCTTTGTCATAATTTATATTTTTGTTTATACTTTTCTATATAATGTTCTCCTATAGCTAATTCCAAGAAAATTGAATTTTCTGGCACTCCAGGAAGTTTCTTTTCGTTGACATAATCAACATTCTTATTTTTGTAAACTTTCATTTTAGTTTTAGCATTTGATCTATTTGAAGTTTTGAATACTAAAACTACTGGTTCTTTTGGATATGGAGCTCCCATTACTTACTAGGTGTTACTGGTCTAAACTCGTCTGGAACATGTCCGCAATCATCACATCTGAATACTGGGATTGGAACTACTGTGTCTTTGTCTGCACCAGTTACGAATCTAGATACTTTGTTAATACTCATTACTTGTCTAAAATACATTCCGCCACATTCTGTACAAATCATTGGTTTTAGATCTGCAGGATTGATATTTGGTTGATTTGGATTCATCATAATTCATTCATTAATTTAACAAACATTGCCATTATATTAATTTCTTTATCAACTACATGCGAGTCAGTATATTGTGATTCTGCAATTATCAATATACATGAAGCTATTGAGCCGGTTGCAAATTCATCTAAATTTTCATAAAGATAAGTATAAAGAGGTGTAAAGTCTTTTACTTTTGAATCAGCAATAATTTGTCTTATACTTTTAAAAGTTTCTTTTTTATCTTTTGGATCTTTTAATAGTTCAAGTAATTTAGTCATATAATTAGCTTGTACAACACTATTTTTATCCAATGTTAATTTACCTTTCACAACATGACTTTGTGCTCCATTAATAGCTCTACGAATATCTGGATATGAAGAATTAATAATAGCTGCAACATCTTTAATGTCATATTCAACTTGTTTTTCTTCTAATACCGTTACTAATCGTTGAGCTACATCTTTTTTTGAAGGAGGTGTTATGCCAAACGTTTGACATCTTGATTGTATTGGATCTATAATTTTTTCAACATAGTTACATGTTAATATAAATCTAGTAGTCTTGCTATATGTTTCCATTAAGTTTCTTAACGCAGCTTGTGCATTAGGAGTTAAATAGTCAGCTTCATCTAGTATAACAATTTTCCATCTTTTAAATCCTACTGTAGATGCATATCTTTTTATTTTATCTCTTACTGCGTCTACTGAGTTTTCGTCAGATGCATTTATATACATTAAATCTGCATCTACATTATTTGCTATAATCTTTGCTAATGTAGTCTTACCAGTTCCTGCTTGACCATAAAATAGCAAATGTGGAACATCTCCATTTTCAATGAATATTTTAACTTTGTCAATGATATGCTCATTTCCAATATATCCATCTAATGTGTCGGGTCTAAATGCTTCTACCCAAAGTGTATTTTCTGTTACTCCAAACATAATTTATTGTTTTCCCGTTGAACCAAATCCTCCAGAACCTCTCGTAGTGTCAGCTAATGCTAATACTGGATTCCATTTTATTTGTTCAACTTTATTTAATACTAATTGTCCTATTCGTTCACCTTTTTCTATTTCAACTTTAGCTAATCCATGATTAATTAAAATTACTCCAATTTCTCCTCGATAATCTGCATCAATAGTTCCAGGACTATTTAAAACCGTTATTTGTTTTTTATATGCTAATCCACTTCTTGGCCTCACTTGTATTTCATAACCTACTGGTATTTCTACATATAATCCAGTTTTAATTAAAGTACTCAATCCAGGTCCTATTATTGCTCCATGAGTTGATCTAACATCACATCCAGCACTACCTATAGTTTCATAACTAGGAAGATCATTATCTGATTTATTTATTACTCGTACTTCCATATTAATTTTGTAATTGAACTAACCAATAATTTGAATCAAAGTCTGTACCTGTAAAATCTACTCTAGCTAATCCATTAGATGATATATGCATAGTACCTTTATCACCTTTATTTGCAGTTAATACTTCTTTTAGTTTATCTGCAGAAAAGCATATTGGTTCCATTGCATCCGATCCGCCATCCATTTCAAATGTAACATTATCAGAATTAATTGTTGTATAATTAATAATAAATTTAATTTTACCATTTTGTACTTGAACTGCAAAATTCTTTGCATCAGGCAATGCATTCTTTGCTTTTATAAATTTATTAACAAATAATTCGTCAATATCAAATGTAACATTATACTCTGGCTCTGCATTAATTGCTGGAACAGCTGGTATAACAGAAGTATCAGCTAACATAAATGTCATTGTTGTGCTGCCTTCTTTAATTTTCATTGCATAATTTTTGCCTTGTGCGTCTTGAACATCGATATCGATATTTTCTCCAACAGCCGATAACATCTTTGTTAATGCACCTGTATGATTGATACCTAATTCTCCTGACATAAATGGATCTGTTTTCCATTTAACTTTACCTACTACGGTTTGATCTACATCTATTAATTCACAATTAACAGATTGTCCATTTGCTTTAACAGTTACTGCTTCACAGTTGCCTGCTAAATAGTATCTATTAATAAATGATTGTAACTTACTTTTTTCCATTGTTCTACCTTTTAAAATTTAAAAAATTTATTGAATTGATTTGCATCAGTAGTTGATATACTATCACCACCAAACTTTTTATATGTTTTCTTATATGTTGCATAAACTTTCATTGCACTGTCTGGATCATCAAACATATCGTGTAATGATAATATGACGTCATATAAGTCTTTTGGAATTGCTGTTTCTAACAACTCAACATGATTATTTACTAGTTTGCTAACATCTTTTGCTATATCAACATATAGATGCGTATTATGTATAACCATTCTAGGCATACCCTCTTGGCTATATCTATCTAAGCCTTTATCTGTTTTACCACCTAAATAATCATATGTAAAATCTTTACATGCAGGACAATCTAAACTACATGGAACGTGTCTTGAAGTATCAATTCCAACTGTTTTATTAGCTCTATTTGCATGAGATTTTCTTCTATATTCATTGTTCTTTGGAAAATATAATTCTGTAAATGTTTGAGTCTTATAATTTCCAGAATGAAGATATGTTCCAAATACCGGATATTGTCCTGGTGAGCTAGAATCCGTTGAAAATAATACTCTATTATTAGTTAATTTATTAATTAGTTTTTGCAATGTTGCTAATATAAAAAAATCTGATATTTTTGATATACCTAATAAATGTATATATTTAACATGTTCTTTTTCAAATTCTCTTTCTTGTAACATTAATGCTATAACATACATAAAGTCGACTAATTTTTTAGGACCTCCAATACACCACCCGTTAAATGCAAAGTCTTTAAATTTATGATACCATTCTGCATATTCTTCTGTATATGTTCCTTGTATAACATTTAAAAAATCTGTCTTGCCTGTTTGTTTAGATTCAAACCATTTAAAATTATCAAAACTAATATCCATTGATTCTGCGAATCTATTTTCATATTTAGCTCTGGGAGGAATATCTAAATTTGCAGCTACATCTGAATTATGTTCTAACCACTCAAATATTCTTTCACGAATAGTGCTATCCCATTTTAAAGCTCCGGTTGCTATTTGGAATCCTCCTGAATCTCCAAATACTAATACCTCATCGTCTAGTCCCAGTTGATCACGAAAATCCATCTTTTTAAAATGATGTCCTGCAGTTATAAGAAAGTATGGATGTCTCCATTCTGCAGGATACTCTTTAGAAAAGAATCTACAAGTAGTTCCATCTTGAAATTTCATATTCTTCTTGAAAGCAGATACCATACTACCAGCAGATAATGATGGGTAATATATAAAGTTCTTATCCATTAATCAATTACTTCCCATGATGAATCTCCTAATTGATCAAATTTTGAGAATATAAATGTTACTATTTCTGCAGTTTGCTTGTCTAAGTGTCCTTTTTCATCTAGTTGTTTTGCTAGAGTTTGAAAAGGAGTCTCTATGGTCATTCTTATTTCTTCTAACCCTTGTTTATTTATTTTCATTTTTCTTCCTCTTTTTTATTTAATAAACTTTTACAATATTCAGCTTCGTGCCAAATATTAATTTCTTGATTAATTCCATTTGCTACAATATATCCTTCCATTTGTCTGCCTAAATCAGATATATCTACTATTTCATTATGTCTATTAGGAAATAACATAATATCACTGAATGTATTCAATGCAGATCGTACATCAAATGGTTTATACATTCTTTCTTCGTCTATAAATTCTGGAAATGATCTAAATTTAGGATATACAATATCTGCTCCAAATGCAGTAGCTTCAATAACAGTCCATGATACATAATCTTGTAATGCAGAATTAAATTGTATACTACATGTAGCTAATTCTGTATAATATTCTTCTTTTGTTAATCCTTCTAATAATATAAATCTAGGTTCTTCTTTTGCTAATGATCTTAATTTATCAATAACGCCTGGTAACATTGATCTAAACTCTTTACCTGATGTAGTTACGTGCCATTCCCAATCTGTATGTTGTTGTAAAAATTCTTTTGCTACTTCCATCATAAAAAATGGATTTTTTTCTTTATCTAATCTACTAGAATAAACAACAAATGGTTTTCTTTGTGCTCCTGGATCATAGCTTGGTAATTTATCTAATGTCTTTTGCTTATGAATTGGCAATGAAACAACATGTATTGGTGCTTCAAATCCAGCTGCTCTTAATTGTTCTCTATGAATACTAGATCCTACAAATATACCAGACATTCTTTTATCTAAACCTAATTCAAAACCTCTCATCCATGTTCTCATTGGATATGTAAAATCATATTCATCTACACTTTGAGCATGGAGCATTGCATATATTTCTAATTTAATACCATATAAATCTGCAGCATATAAAATAGATCCAATACCAGGATGCCAATAGTCTTGTAAAAATATAACATCGCCATCTCTAACTTCATCACGATTCATCATATCTAAAAAGTTGCTACATTGACTCATAGCAAATTTACCTCTACCTACTGCGTCTAATACAGCTCCAATTTTAATTTGTTGATCTGGATCAAAATCTCCTTCCACATCAATAAATTCTAATTTACCAGAATCAACATAAGGTTGAAATGTTGCTGGCATCCATTCTTTTGATAATTGATATGTATATCTCGCCTTTAACGGCTCTAAACCAAAATAAAATACTTTCTTCATGTTAATAACCTAATTCTACTATTGCTCCATTCTCCCAATCTTCCCAAACTTCTACTTTATATAAATTACTATTTTTCTCCATAATCCAGGCACCAATATCTTCACAACTCATTCTACCAAATTCTAATATATTACCACCAAAATTAGTTCTTAATTGTTTTTTTAATTTTCTTTGCATTAAAATAAACTCTTCGTCTCTATCTGTATGTGTTACTTTTGCATAACATCGAAATCCAAACATATGTCTGTGTCTGTCAGACAAAAATCCAACTTCTGGAAATATTTCTTTAGCTTCTGGCCAACAATGAAATCCTTCCATACTAAATGATACTACTACTGAATACTTCATATTTCTTCGTCAAATTTATAGTTATCTGGTTGTATTTCCATCATATTACATTTTGTTACTTGATGAACTCTATACCAACCTGCATCGATTGATAATGTATCGGTATCTTTAAGCATTTCTAAATATGGATCTGAAATCCTATATATAATATGACATCTATTAAATAAATCTGGTTTAATTGTGTCTAACGTGTCTTTAGTAGCTTCTATAGTTACAGCACAATTTGATTCATCTAATATACGCCTTATACTTTCTAGATATTTTTCGTCTTTCATAGACTTTTTCATGAATTCAATTGTAAAATAATAATGAGGATATTCATTAAAATTTTCTACTTCTAAACCATAAGTTTTTTTAATATTATGATTTAAATCTCTTACAAAGAAAGTCATAAGATCTGAATAACGACCTTCAACTTCTCTACCTTTCCATTGATGCTTACCGTACATATTTTTTATTTATTATAATTAATTTTATTGAATTATCCAAATGAAAAGAATTTATTCATGTTATTATTTTCAGGAAGTTTATCCCAATTCATTGATGCATAAAAATCATCTAACTTACCACGAATCTCTCTATCAAATATCTTATTTCTATCAATATATTCTTCCACAAATTCTGTTAACTGTTTAGGATCTTCATAACCTCTTAAAGCAATAGTATCAAATCCCATGGAGTTACTTTTAAGATATGCCCATTTAATCTTATCTCCATTTTGTATTTCTGCAAAGTTTTTTGCATGTTTATTAATACCTAAATGTTTAAGCATATCATTGTAATTAATTGCAGATTTAACATGAACTGGTGTTCCTGATTGATATCCAGACAATGTTTTTCTTCCTTTTGTATACTTTGTAATATTCTTAACGCCTGTATTTTTCATTACATCTAATATTGGAGAATCTTGTATTTTATTTTTAAAATCCATTATAAGATCAGTAGTATCATTTTTTGAACGTTGTTTTAATATATACCACAATGTTTCTTTCATTATAGTTTTAAACTCAGTAGGAAATGAAGATCTAACAACATCTAAACCTTTTATATCCATTTTATCTGTAGGTTTGCCTTCTTTAAAAATTACCCATTGAGCATATCTCTTTTTTGCTATCCATAAACCAGATTTTGCAACATATTCTTGTTTTATTTGCCATCTGTGATCGGAAGTATTATGAAAGTGAATTGCATATTGATCATACATTTTATTTACATAACTTTGTATTTCAGATGCTATCTCATTAGTTTTTTCAATCATAAATTTCTCATCAGACTCATCAAAATTTGGATATCGTTTTTCTATAAGCGGTAAACTAGAAACAAATGTTGAATCAGTATCCGTATAGAATGAAAATTCTGCTTTATTTCCATTTGCATTAATAAAATAATCTTTGCCAATTTCTTTTTTATAATATCCATTGATAACTTTTGCAGAAAATTTAATAACGCTTTGACCTGTTGCTGTGATAGCACCTGCATTGTCTAAATCATGAAATCTAAATGTCTTTAATCCTAATACTCCATAAAATGAATTCAATAATACTTTTTGCGTAAGTTGCATTGCATCATAAAATTTATATTTTTCACTACCTACTTCATGATTATCACGTTCATTTTTAAATTCAACTCGTTCATCAAACCATTTTTCTAATATCTTTGGAAGAAATCCTTTTTGTTTAGTTGAATATACAGCTCCATTTGAAGCAACGGTTGAATTTGTTTCTATTAACCAGTTTTTAAAGTCTTTAACTTCTATATTAGAGTTTCCATCTGATATTGTTACTGATATTGGATCTTTCTTTAGCAAAAGTTCTTGATTCCAATTTTTTGCTACTCCTACTTTAGTTTCTGGAGATATATTAAGACTCATAATTATTGATGGATATAAAGATGTTAAATCTAGATCATATATCCATTTGTATAATCCTGGAATTGGAGGCATAACATATGCACCAGCTAATTTGTCTTGTTGTTCATCTTCTATAAATCTAAATTGTTTATTCGGAGCAACTAATCCATTTCTTTTTAAATCTACAATAGCAGCCCCATCTAGATATTTAGATGCATAATAAACATCTTCATATGGTACATGACCTTTATGACATATAGTTCTTGCTAAATTAATTAGTTGTAATTTTTCATCTAACTCAAATACAAGATCAACATCAGTCATGTTATATTCTATAAACTTGTTGATATCTGTAACAAATAGATCATCTAAATCTCCATCATACTCAATTTTACCTTTTCCTAATTCAGTCTTACCTACTGTATCTAATCTATAATTAGGAAGTT
>VMHT01124372.1_pt1 | contig 39775 bp, 51 predicted proteins | sample 4693611 | NCBI WGS metagenome assembly VMHT01 (sample SAMN12280063, study PRJNA550983) | marine metagenome | isolation source: seawater sampled from same location over 5 years 0.02-0.2 micron viral filtrate | place: USA: collected off the coast of southern California halfway between the port... ...
TGAATCCACTAACCCCGGTTCGATCCCGGGCGAAAGCTTAATTACATTACATTACATAAACATAAAATTTAGATAATAAAATAATATTCTTAATTTAAAATATACACCATATAATAAATTAAATGAAGAATACAACACTATTTGCTATAATAGCATTTTTATGTATGTTTATTATTTCGGGAATTACCAAAGTTACATCATTTGGAGCGTCTGAATCAGCTAGATTAGCAACTAAATTACCAACATATCTTGCGAAACACAGCCAAATGTTAGTTTTTATTGCGGGTTTGTGGGAATTAATTTCTTCTTTTGCTATTATATACGGTAGCATTTATGACAAAAAAGATATTTCTTTATACGGAATATACAGTTTAATTTCTTTTGTAATTTTAGTTACTTTTATTTTTTACGCTTTTCCTTTGAAATATAAACCCGCTCTTTCTAATTTATCCGTCGCAACAGGGTTATATCTAATGGCAAATATATGTTTTTTCAAGAATTAAGAATAAAATACTTTCCTAATATTAAATTTGTTAATGAAGTTTTGGCAGTGACAGCATGGTTTTGAATTGAGATGTTCTCCATGTTTATTAATTCTAATTATAACAAGTTCACATTTTTTAAGTTCACTGATGTGAATTTTTTTAAGTGCATTATTGATAGCGCTTACTTCTGCGTGCACAGACTCTTTATAATTAGAATTATGCTTGTGTTCATGGTAATAATTGTACCCCCTTGAAAGAATTTTGCCACGGTAAATTAATACGGCCCCGTGATTAAAATTCATATCAGATTTCAGAGCGGAAATTTCAGCCTCTTCAATAAACAGTCGCTTGATCATACTTACTTTAAATTTTAAATAATTTAGTTTTTTAAATACATTAAAAAACTGTAATTTATGCTCTCATTAATGCCCCTGCTGGACTATAAGAAAATGTAGTTTGGCCAAATCGAGTCCCGCCAACTGTACCCTCTAAAAACATAGCAAGTAGTATTAAACCTACAATCACCGCAATTATAGTTGCCATTAAACCCCAGTTAGTACCCTCTTGTTCAACATCTTCAACCGTTAGTACATCATTATTAGGTACTTCTTTCATTATTATTAATTATAGTTATTATATTTATTAAAATATTTTAATTAATAACTTTTTTTACATAAAATAATTATTATTAGATATATTAAATGATTAATTGTAACAATGTCTTATCGTAGAACCGTTTTCATTGAGAAATGCGCAGAATTTTTGAATATCGCACAAGACAATATAATAGTGGTTAACATGGAAAAAGGTGTATTTAATAAAGCCATTGAAATAACAAAAAAAAATAAAACGGAACTTAAATGGTCTAACTCATTTTTTGTTAAGTCCTACGCAACGAATGCTAGAAGACTTCTTGCTAATATTTCATATACTCTAAACTCCGCAGAGTTAATTTCAAAAATTAAAAACGGACACATTTTACCATATTCGCTTGTTAATTTATCAAGAGAAGAACTAAATCCTAGTTTATGGAACAGTTTAAAATCTAAAAATCTAGAAAAAAGTGTAATCAAACAAGAAACAACAGAAGATGGAATGTTTAAATGTAATAAGTGCAAATCAATGAAGACTGTTTATTATCAGATGCAAACTCGTTCAGCAGACGAACCAATGACTACTTATGTGACGTGTACAAACTGCGGGGCGAGATGGAAATGTTAAATCTAATTTATTTTTTTAAAAAAATATTTATTATATTATAAATGGATTTTCTAACCGATATATTAATAGCTTTTGTATTTGCTGTAATATGTTATTACCTTGTTAAAAAGGTAATGCCAAAAATTTCTGACGATAACGCTATAACAGTTGCTGCGTTTTTGGGCGGGTGGCTTTTTACTCAGTTTCCTAAATACACGTATCCGTCTAATAGTGAATCAGATTCAAATTATATAAATACAGTGACGACACTTAGAAGTTATTTTGTAGGAATTGTTTTTATTGCATGGATATCTACTAGATTTTTAGGAGGTACTCAGATACTCACGACGGGCGGTCCTATGGGGAGCAGAATATCTTTTAGAAAGTAATTAACTTTTAAAAAATTATAAAAAAATAAATATATATGAATAAAATATGGATTTAGAATGTTCCATATGTATGGAAAATAAAAAATTAGAAAATATCGTATTTTTACCTTGTATTCATTTTCTGTGTTCGGATTGTAATAATTCGCTTAAAAAAAACGAATGTCCTTTCTGTAGAAATAAGATAACAGAAGATCCAGATTCTTACGATGAACACGAAAATGAGTACAATGATACTCAATTTGAACTTTTAGTATTAGATAGAACAGAGGAGAGGAGAAGACGTAAAAAACACAAAAAATACGAAAAAAAAATATTAAAACTTCTTAATAATAACCAAGAAATTTGTATCTCAATAGATTCAAGAAACACTTATACCGTTTTAACCCAAGAAAATTCAGAATAGACGTGGTCTTTTTTTTTCACTGATAGATATTTGTCTTGATAAGAGAGGCACTTCAGAAGAATTTCTCTCATTTTTTTCAATTGAATACTGTGGATTTTCACTTGGATGTCTTACACTAGACATTGTTCTAGATACTGTTCTGAAAGCCTTTGAATAATCACCGCCGACTTCACACGATTCGTTTGCATGTGAAATAATATCGCAATTGCTATCCAAGACAAGCTTATCTTCGCATATAAAAGTTACATTAAAATTGTAGTTTTTATCGACAATTTCTCTAAGATTTTTTAGAGATTTTAATGTATACTTTTTACTAGAGTTTTCATAGCCATCTGTTATTATAGTGAGCAAAATATTCTCTGAATTGATTGAATTTACTTGCATAACCATTTCATATACATAACCAATTGCATCATACAACGCAGTTAATCCAACGTTCTTAATAGCATTAATAATGTCTTCGGGCATTATTTCGTTAAATTTTGAGTCTACTATCAAATTAACGTCTGTATCAAATGTTAAAAATGTAAAACGATCCGTGTTATCTTTCTGATCAATAAATAGATCTACGATACCTTTGTTTACTGAATTTTTATTAGAAGACATGCTGGCAGAAGAATCAACTAGAAGAATATTCCAATAAGACATACTTAAAAATATACCATTCTTTTATATTAGTAAAAATTATAATTGTAAAGATCTATGACTTCCATTTTAGATAGATTAAAATTTAGTAAATTAAAAAGAATTTTCATAGAAAACGAGTGTTTTATCTTTGTTTTACAATTGTCTAGAATGTAAAAACAAAATAAACCGTCTATTCTTTTACCCGGGTTTCTAGTTGTAAAAAAAGGTATATCAGATGTTTCTATTAAAAGTTGTATAAGATGAGATTTATTTTGAGCCACATTTTTATAACAATTACCGAAAAAATCCATTGTGACTACGGTGATATCTGGCATTTTTTTAACTCTTTTAGATATAATTTTGATAAATTGATTTTTACTTTCCTCATATGTTATACTGTTATGTTTTATAAAATAAGCTAAATTATAAATGTAATGAATATCAAAATCTTTTGCCACGCTCGCTAGGCAACCAGACGATGCGCACACTATTTTTTTACTACCCGTAAGCTTTTTAATTTTGGGCAAAATTTCCCAAAATCCCGATACACCAGATGGGGCAACAGAAACACATTCAAAATCTGAGACTTTACCCAAAATTGAAACAAATGGTTTTAAAAGTAAACTTATAATACCAATTAAAATTATATTTCTCATATACATTTTAAATTAAAAATATCTTTAAATTACATATATGTACATCACACGGCACAAAACAAAATCTGAGTTTGTATACTCTACAAAAAACCCAGCTGAACTAGAGAGAATTAAAAAACTAAGAATTCCACCAATGTGGAAGTCTGTTAAGATTGACAAATCTAAAGATTCTAAAATACAGGCCACTGGGTATGATTTAAAGGGTAGAAAACAATACATTTATCACGTCGATTGGACAGAAAAATCAAAGAAAAAGAAATTCAGTAAGATGAAAAATTTTAATTATAAACATTACTCTAACGTAATTTCAAATTTTATTAAAAAAAACGACCTCTCAAGAGATTGCGTTATAGCAAATCTTATCAAAATAATGGAAGATTTAAACATTCGAGTTGGCAACGAGATGTATAAAAAAGAAAATGGTTCTTATGGTATCACGACGTTACTTAAAAATCACTTGAGCGGAAATAAATTGAAATTTATAGGTAAAAAAGGTATTGAACATGTTAAATACATTACATCTGACAAAAGTTTAAACTTTATTAATCGAGTAACTAAGATCAAAGGACCCAATTTGTTTTACGACGGTGATGGAAAATGTATAACGAGTTCAGACTTAAATTCATTTCTACGTAATAAAGTTAACTCTTGTATAACATGCAAAGACATTCGTACTTATAGAGCAAATCAAATTTTTTTAAAGTTTATGAAAAAAATAAAACCAGGTAGAACAGAAAAAGAAAGAAAAAAACAGATACTCCAGGGAATAGACTATACTGCCAACGAACTGGGTAACACTAGAAAAGTATGTAGAGATTCTTATTTGTCTCCGCAAAATATAGATAAATTTACTTAAAAAAGTAATATATTTTATTTAATAATATGCTATCTTTAATATATTTCAACGTTATCTCTTTAAAACCGCCATATTGGTACAACCCTGTAATTCATAATCTGGGAAACGTGGGAACATCGGGTCATATTCATGCATTGTCGACGCCTTTTTTTACAAGATTTATAGACAAAAAAGCTTATTCAGGTGTTGACATCAGAAAAAGTGTTTATGATGAAACGAAAGGAGAAATCTGTGATTTATGTTGTGGAACGGGGTTTTCAACTAAACCAGGGCATCTTGGAATTGATACATCTAAGGAAATGCTAAGATATTCTAATTTATTTAATCCCGGGAGCACATACATATATGGAAACGCGGAAACTTATGGTAAAACATTTGAATTTGATGTAGTTACGTGCATGTTCGCTTTTCACGAAATACCAGCAGAAGGACATGTAAATATTCTTAAAAATGCTCTCAGAATATCAAGAAACAAGATAATCATAGTAGATATATCTACAGATTACAAACCTTCAAAGTTAATGTTAGCGGGAGAACCATATACACTAGACTACTTAAAAAATATAAATAATTTAATGGAGGATTTTTCTTTTAAAAAAACAAATTTGGTTCCAGGACATGTTGATATGTGGCTCTACGAAAGGGACTATTTTGGTTAAATTATAAGAATTATAGATTTATAGATTTATAGATTTATATTTATATATTTGTTAAATTATATAATTATATAATTAATGATTGTATTATATTTATTAAATTTAGCATTTACCTTGGCGAAAAATGTAGTGTTACATTTAGAAAAGATTCCAGGCGGAATAACTCATACAGGTATATCTTTTAAAACACCTGTGAGAACAGTAAGATACGACTTTAGAGCCTTTAATGAAAATAATACTTGTATTACTACTCATATTAGAAATGGTAAACATAAAAATTTAAAAAAACTGTATCCGAATATATACATGCCCGTTTTTAATAAACAAATGACGCATATAATTGAAAATTTTTTTAGAAATGATCCATATGTAATTAAAAAAGACGTCGTGTTAGGCTCAACAGAAAAAACTTTTCAAGAAATAGAAAATTATTCAAATAATTTAAACAAAAAATATATATTCGGTATTTACGATTGCAGACACTATGTCGATAGGATGTCAACATTCTGTGACACTGGATGTATACCTATTTGGAACTTAAAATCATATTTCAGAGAAAAGTAAATTGATAGTTAAAATAAATTAAAATGTGTTTTATTATAATAATGATAAAGGTAAAGAGTTTTAAAAAATTAAAAGGAAATTCTAAGAAGTATGAAATTACATTTGAAAAAAATGGAAAGACTTACACTCGCAAGTTCGGGGCTGCCGGAATGTCTGATTATACCGTTCATAAAGATAAAGACCGGCGCGAAAGATACATCTCGCGTCACAAAAAAGATCTTCGTACAAACGATCCAATGAGAGCAGGCTATTTAAGTATGTACATTCTATGGAATAAACCCAGTTTAAAATCAAGTCTTGCAGATTACAAAAGACGCTTGAATGTTTATAATAAAACGGGTAAATTTCCAAAGGGAATAACAGGTAGTAAAAAGTTGTCTTTTGGCTCGTTCTTAGACGATGTATCCGAAACCAAAAAACTAGATAAATTTTTCCAAGATAAATTAGGAACAGATCTTACAAGAGTATATATACGCCCCGATTTAAAAGCTAATCTACGGCCACAGGCTATCAAGGTTTTGCAAAAAAGAGGAAGAAAATATTTGTACAATAGGGAAAATCTATTGGAACAATTAACTAAAAAATTTAATATTGAAATTAATAAATCTCGACCACAACCATATTTAATTAAAGGTAGAGAATGGTCTGTTTTAGAGCCAATTTTAGTATTCACGCCACGGTGGTTTCGAAAAGCAGCGGAGACAATCACCTTTAATGATATAGTAAATAAAGAATCTAAATGGAATAAAATTTTGTACGGCGTTCTTCTAAGAATGCGGATGTACGAAAAGGATGGAGATCCTGTAGAATTTTTTGAAAATGAAGGCTTCGATACTAAAGCTATTAATTATAAAGGTACCAGGGATTATATTGTAAATATCTTGCGCATCGGCGGCCACAATGCCGATCCCGAAAAAGACGATGAATGGGTCGATAAAGCTTTAACATATTTAAAGAGTTCGAATAGCAAGTTTGGTAAAAAAACCAAATGTAAAAATGCAAAAAAAAAGTTGAAGCAAATGTTATGGAAACTTCATGCCAAATATGAAAATAATGATGAAGCCACTGCTATAATGAGAAGTGGAAGACCTTGGACTGTATTAAACCCGGTAAAAAAAGAAACGTCTGATTGGCTTTATTTAGCCGCCGATTGTCTTACCTTGAAAGATTACCAAAATGATTCTTTGTGGCCAAATTCAATAGAATATGTCGTCGATCAATTTGTAGATATAGATCCGGATTACAATACTGTCCACCCAAGAAGCAGAAAATGGTTAGAAACCGCAGAGCAAAATTTAGAAATGATATTGAGAAAAATGAGCCTTAGTTATGAAATCTCTGAACCTGGATGGTACAACGACTCTCTTTCTGAAATAAAAGACGTTTATGGTACCGTAACAACGTACCAATTCGGTAAAAAATACAAAATTCCAGATAACGTAGTTAATAAGAAATTATATTCAGTTGTAAAGGCTAAAATCAAAAGATCTATTAAAGGACGTAGATGGGGGGCTTACGATTCTGGAAGACTTGTAAGAGAATACAAGGCAGCCGGAGGAAAATACAAGGGATCTAAAGGTAAAACAAATTTATCAAGGTGGTATAAAGAAAAATGGGTAGATGCTTGTTCCTGGCCTAAACGTAAACCATGCGGCCGCAAGACTAAGGAAAGTATTGCTTATTGCCGCCCAAGTAAAAAAGTAGATTCAAAGACACCTAAGTTAGTACAGAAGTTGACCGCTGCTCAACGCAAGTCTCGCTGCGCTCGTAAAAAGAAGTCGCCTATGAAAAGAATCACTAAGTTTGGTGTTGAGATACCTACACCAGACATCGATATAGGTGACGGTTGGGTTATTCACTGTACCCATGTACCAGGTGTTGGTAACCATGCAACATTAAGAAGAAAATCAGATGATTGGTATCCATCGCCCGCCCGAGATCACGCCTTTAGATATGGAATTAAAAACCGAGGCGGTGCACCGGAGTTTTGGGCCCGGGGGCCTCTAGCTCAACGCAACGGAGGGCTTCCTAATCCACGTTTTCAACAAATATTAATGGATCACTATTATAATTACTGCGGAGGTTACAACCCAAGACAGTTACCTCCTCCGTCCCCTGCACCAGGTTCATCGGTTTATTTAAATTCATTCGGTAATAAGAAAAAACTCAAATAGGATATGTATAACGACATCTTTTTAGGTCCGAATAAGGACATAATGGAGAATATAAGACAAACTCTCATTAAAAGATGTCCAGATGCAAATAGTCCAAGACTACGCGATCCAGAATGTGAAAGAAGATTTATTGAACTTTTATTAAGTATATATTACACAATGGTTAAAAATGAATACATTAAACTTAATACGCCTCGTAAAAGAGAAATAAATAGAATTATTAAAAAAACGTATAAGAATTATGACCCTCCAAGTGTATTGAATTTAAGAAAGAAATACTTAATAAATGATTTTTTAACAGGTCTTCAAGGAGGTTATTATGGTATGATATTTCAACCAAAACTAGCAAATGACATTTTAGAATCTATAGTCACTTAAAAAAATAAAATATACAGTTATATATGGAAGAAGTACTACCAGCGCTTGGAGCAGGCATAGTTTCAACTGTAATTTGTAACCCACTTGATACAATACGCGTGAATTATCAACTGGGTAATAAAATAAAATGGAATGTTAATTATTTGTATCGCGGTATTCAATATGGTATAATAGGTATTCCTACATTTTGGTCTATTTATTTTCCAATGTATAAAAGGCTTAAAAGTGACATTAACACGCCGGCGGCGGCGTATATTTCATGTTGTACAGCGAGTACATTTACTACACCATTTTGGGTTTTGAGACAGGCTGATCAATGTAATAAAAAAATAAATATAAACTTAAGCAGTCTTTATATGGGTATATTTCCTACATACCTTATTAATTTGAGTTTTACTATACAGATGCCTTTGTATGAATACATGAAATCTAAAGTAGAAAACAATACATTCAATGTATTCGTTTGTACCGCAGTGTCTAAGACTGTTGCTACGTGTATATTCTATCCATTGGATACTATACGTACTAGACTTCGTGACGGTCGGGGAGGTATCTGTTCAAAAGTGTCTAATTATTATAGAGGAATGTCTATTTACATTCTTAGAAGTTTACCATATCACGTTTCAGTTTTTTGCACTTATGAGTACATTAAAAATCTTGTTTCATAAAAAATTTAGTATACGAGATAGCTTGTAGGTAACAATCTGCTAGATCGTCTTTTTTCTTATGTTTTTCAAAGAAATCCTGATGGGATGTTATTCTTTCCCTTGTATGTTCTATACCCAGTTTCTTATTTTGAAGATATTTACTTTTAGTCTTATGTTCGATTTTTGTATTAGAACACATTAACTTGTATTTAGCTGGATAGAATATAATTTTACAAGTGTTATTTCTTTCATGTTGAATTCTTAAAGTAAAATATACATATAAAGCAGTTGATATATTTCTCATTTTAGGGTTAAAAGAAGGTTGTTTCTCTAAAAGAACTATATCAGCTTCTAAAATGTGTTCATATTCGTCCAAAGTTTTAATAACTGACAGCGTTTCATTTGTTCCCGAACAATCAAGTATGTTCCAATCGAGAATATCGTTTGTCTCCGTGTCTATCATGCAATATGCTAAATTTTTAATACCGATGTCAAAAGAAAGTATAATCATTATGATACAATAATGTATTTATTTAAATTGTTTAATCATATAAAAAAAACAAGTTATCAACTTCATAATCATCCAAAAAAGGTTCTGTGTAGAAATCAACACCTGGGATATATAAAATTTCATCTGGGATTGTATCCGTTTCGGGCAAACTAATTAAACAGCCCATTCTCTTTTGTTTATATTAATCAAAGGTTTTATATCGGATATACTTACTTTTTTTTTAATTTTTACCTTTTTTTCATTGTTAATATCATTTATATCCCATGATATGAACACCTTATCATCTGCTAAAAGTACTACACAGAAACCCTCGTTTTTAAGCCTTGTAAATAAATAAGTTGTAATTTCGGCCACATTATATCTTGGAAATCCAAATGTATACCCAGGAACTGTGTAAACACATCTCAATTCCCCATGTTTTGAAAGATGTCTAATTTTATCAGACATTTTTTTAAATATATCGTTTCTAAGAGCATTATATCTTGAATGTTGTCTCTTTTGAAGATTCAATATGTCTTTTAAACTAGACATGGTTATATAATATACATTATATTACATTATAATATATTACATTTTTACTCAAAAAAGCGTATTTTCTTTTAATTCGGATTTATTTTCGTCTTCGTTGTCTGAGATGTCATCGTCTTCATCGTCTGAGATGTCATCGTCTTCATCGTCTGAGATGTCATATTTTTTATTTACTATTACTTCAGCTTCCGGATCTATATTTTTCATCTCTTTGATACGTTCAATAGAGTTTTCTTCATCTTCCTCGGCTGTAGTTTCTTCTGGTTTAGGATTGTTTTCAATTATATTATTAACCACGCGATGATTTATCGGTTTTGATATAGGGATTATAGGTATTTCTTTACTTTCTTCTTGAAAATCTTCTTCATCTGAACCATCATCTTCTTCGCCTACATCGCCTACATCGTCTATTATACTATTATTTTCGGGGTATTTTGTAACTGGTTCATCAAATGCTCCAGAAAGGTATTCATTTAAGATGTATTCTATGGGGATTTGGTTTGCAATAGTGTCCGTGACAGATTCGTTTATTAATTTATATATTACTATTTTTTCTTCGTGTATAATATTTGGGTTATAATAAATTTGTTCACAGCATGTCACGACAATCTTGTGTAAAAATGAATTTAAACTTGGAACTTTAATTTTAACAGATTTGTCGTCCGTCTTTAGTCTAACACAGGCCAAAATCTTAACATGACTTACAAATATAGCAGTAATCAAGTCCATTAAGTATGGAAATTTTTTATTTAAAGATTGTATCTTTTCTTCTAATTTATAATCCGTCCAGTGTGGAACGGCTTTTAGTTCTTTTTGAAAATTTGAGTAAGAAATGCTTAGACGACCATTGTTTTTTTGAGAATCATTAAATATACTATATAAGATATCATAAATACTAGACTGTATACAATTTATAAGTTGTTTAGAATATTCTTCTTTGGCGGCAACTAATACATTAACGTTCAACGTTTCAGACATATTATTAATTAAAATATTTTAAAAACTAAGATTTTAAACTTTCAAAAAAAATAAAAAAACATTTACAATTATATATATGTATGTCTGCAGAATGTAAAATAAATCGCAAACTTGTTAAGTGGACGTTAGATCCAAATTTTATAAAAGATATTAAAAAATATATTTCGCATAGTAAAACAGAGGTGGCGGGTGATATAATATTCAAAGACACGAAGATTTGTAAGGAAGGTATATGCGATAAAAAAAGCGCAGTTAAATATAAAATTAACACTGGAGACAATGATTCGGTCATGACACCAACAGGTTTAATTAATTTTCACACTCATCCACAGAGTATATATACGTCAGAAAAAACAAAATATGGATGGCCTTCAGGAGAAGATATGGCGCAAGTTATTAAATTTGCAAAATTAAATACTTTGCGACACATTGTTTTTACAGTAGAAGGCGCTTACATAATAAAGATAAATAAAAAAGTTACTAATTATCACGCTAAGATGGTAGAAAATGTATTAAAATATACACATATATATAGATCTTTGGACCAAAAAAATCAGTATAAACAGTTTAAAAAAGACTTCAATGTTTCCGGAAAAACAACTGTTCATATGTGGTTAAATCTTGTAAATAATTTAACATTAAATAAGCTATATAAATATTATAACCTATTTAATACAAATAAAAGAAAAGTACCATCTGGTAAAGATGCAAATGAAACTATATTTACCGTCGAACTTAAAAAAATAACAAGTAATTTTACGTTTCAAGCTAATCACATTAATGAAGACTGTCATTTTACACTTTACGGCTTGACGCCTGAGTAACTATATATATTTCAAGAGTTTCGTAAAAATTAACAAGTATCCCTGTCTCGCAGTTTAAATTTTTAAGATATTTTCTAAGTTGATTGATTTCTTTGCTTGTTATTCTAGCGTTTTGAGATTTAAGTTCCATAATATTAGTTATTTTACCCTCTTTATTGTATACTACAATGTCTGCTCTTTCAAAACCTAAGTAATAGCCTTTATAAATTATAGGAGCAATTACTTCAGTTTGAGTGATATAACCTTTTAAATTCATTTCGAGATATAAAGCCGACTGGTATATATTTTCTTTATAATGAAAACCTAGTTCATCAGAGACCGTTTTAATACAATTTACAATATCATCCATATATTTCTATATATATTTCTGTGTCATTTCTTTACACCCGTTTTAAAAAAGAGTTATTTCTTTTATCTTTCTTGCTATTTTTTGTGTTTCCGACGGAGAGTTATCTTCTTCGATGTCAATGATAGAATATTCGGTCAAAAAATTTTCTTGCTCTTTTTTTTCTCTTTCTCTTTTAACTTTTATTTGTTGAATTTCCCATCGGATGTAAAAGGCCGTTTTAGTATAAACTACAACATCTCCCTTCAAAAGTGTAATGCCGGTTATTTCGTCTTTAATATCTGAAATATCAAGTTGTGTTTTACTATCAAAAAAGTATGTATCGTCGGTGTAAAAACAATTTAATAAATTTTCACTTGTTATTGCATTACGATACAGGTTAGAACAAGAATCAATATCCAGTTCTTTTCCAAAAAAATCTTTACTTTTCTCAGAAGTAATTCTAATAACATCTTTGGATATATTTTCTATTTCTGAAATAGTTTTTTCGTCGATAAGAATTTTACATTTATCTTTTTCTTTATCGAACTGTATTTTAGTTTTTGGGATCTGGAATGTAATCTCGGACGATCCATCCATTATTTTAGAAAAATAAACACTATCGTCAACCTTGTTTGGTGAATATATTAAAATATTTTCTGTAATGATACCCATATTAAATTAAATAAATTATTTTAAATGTTATTTTTTAACGAAACTAATTAATGAGTAAACACTGCTCAATAATAAAATTACCTTTGTCGCATATAATTGTACATATCATTTTTTGCTCATAGTTAATTTTATTAATTGTAATGTTATTTCTATTTTCGTCGAAAAATCTTGACATATTGTTATGTTTTAATATAATACATCCATTTAACATTATATCTGTTTTAATTTTTTTAATATTGTATAATGTATTTATGTATCCGCATAAATTCATAAAAATGTCATGATTTTCTGAGAAGTTATTTATCTTTAATAATAAGTTACTATTATGTTTTTTTGCTATAATGATAGGAGTTTTAAGTGTTAATACATCTTTGTTATATATTAACTTTTCGTTTTCTATAGTTAAATCTAACATATTTATTTTTTTATATGATGTCATTATACTATTTAAACCTTTTAAAATATACACATCTTTAACGTAAAAATTAATTATACATACCAAACGGCGGCAAATCTGATGTTTTTTTATTACAAATAAAAATTCCAAGAGCTTCTTTAAACTCTTCGATGTTTATAGTATATAGATTTTGTTTACCAAAGTTATTTCGCATATTTATTATTATCGCTTTTTCTATGATATTGCTAATGTCGCCACCGTTTCCAGTGAATAAAGAAACGTTTTTAGAGATTAAATCGTTTATTTCAGAAATTTTACAAGACGTGTCCCATTCTTTTTCGTCAATGAGATTAAAATATATTTGCGACAACTCATAAGATGTGTAATTTTCTATTGTAAATGTCCAAGGAAATCTTCTGCGAAGTCCAGGATTCATAGAAAAAAAACAGGAATCCAATTCAGATTTATAACCAGCAATGATACAAATTATTTTATCTACATTTTCTGTGAGATATTGGTTAAGAGTGTCTATACATTCTTTAGCATAAGAGTCTTCACTTGATGATTTTGAACCAATTGAGTATGCTTCATCTATTAACATTACACCTTTTTTACATCTTTCAAGTGTTTCCATAGTTTTAATTGTTGTACCTCCTAGATATTCTGAAATTAAATCGGATCGCCTTACAATATTAAACTTTGGCTTTTTAAATATACCCAATTTTGAATAAATTCTTGCAAGTATATTAGATACTGTTGTTTTTCCAGTACCGGGCGGTCCTTCTAAAACAGTATGAAGCATAACACTATCTCCAGATGATTGAATAAAAAATATAATTTGATCTACAATTTGTTTTTTAAATTTGTGTAGACCAATCATATCATTTAACTCATTTAATTCCGGAAGTAAATCAGGTAAAAGATACATTTTTGAAGGATAATTCAGTCTGTGTCTCTTACTTGGTAATTTCATTGATGTATAATCAGTTATCATTTTAATTAAATCGTTTATACATATAAGATTATAACTTGTTATATCAAATAAATCTTCTGATATACTCGTCGCAGATGTAGTACGTTTCATATTCATATATTATAATATATTATTTTTTTAAATGATATGAATAATCACATTATTTCTCTAATCGACGAAATAGATACGGTGGAAAATGTAAAAGTTAAACATATAATTGACAAATTTGAAAAAAAAGTTAAACAAGGTATAAATACTTATGTAGATAAGAGCGGCCTTGATGATTATAAAATGAATGAATATGATTATATAGTTCTTTATACATTATGGAAGACCATTAACATTTCAAAATACATAGAGGAATATCTTATTATAATTTATTCTTATTATAAATTAGAAGATTTTTACTTTTCTTCATATAAGTTTAAAACAAAAAATGTTTTGAATTTATTGGATAATAGAAAGACAACTATTGTTTTAAATATTTTAATAAATAATATAATATAGTATATTATATTATATTATATAACATGTTGAGATTTTCTAATATTCCGGGTTCCCCGCCCACGTTAAACAATGGTAAAGACGATGTTCCACTGAATAATTATATAATTGGATCCCCAATAGACCCTCATTGGAAAATATATCCAAAAGATCAATTTTACACCGCGCCGCATTCATCCCCAAGTTTGTACGCATTTACGGATTACGTATATGATGCTCATCACTTTGTCTTTTATATGCCGGAAACATCGGGTCCAACAATGAACTACTCTATGCTTTTAAGAGATCACTTTAATAATATTCGTCATCAAATATTAGAACAAGCTCGCAGAGAAGCGGAAAGAAAAGCACAGGAAAATCAGACTATTATAAATAGCATTAAATCTCGAATTACTCAAGACACTGCTATGTTGAATGAGTACATTAAGATGTTAAAACAATTAGAAAAAAAGAGAGATGGAGACATAAGGGCTGTCGCCGGAAGAGGTAATAGAACCCCGGAAGCAATGGCGAAAGCGGCGGCTATGGTTGATGCAAAAGAACCTATGTATAATCAACTGTTATCTAGTATTGAGATTCTTAAAGCTAATATTCAGCGCGATGAAAATGAACTTAAAATTTACATGTAATTATATATCACAATAATGTTAGCATTTATAGTACCCGAACATTTATTATCTGTGTATTCTACGCCAGAACAAGCATATCAAATTAATAAAATACTCAAGTTGTACATTAAAAAAACAAATACAATTACAGACGCAACCGCTTGTATAGGAGGAAATTCATTTTTTTTCCAAAAAGACTTCAAGCTTACTAATATAGTGGAAAAAGACCAAAACGTGTTTAATACTTTAATTAAAAATACAAATTTTTTACATTGTAATTATTATAACTGTTCATATTTACATATTATGTACATATTAAGACAGGATCTTGTATTTTTAGATCCTCCTTGGGGCGGTTCAGAATATAAAAAAAATAATAAACTAGATCTTTTTTTAGATAATGTAAATATAATTGATATTATTAATAATTTATATCATCATGCTAAATATATAGCAGTAAAAGTACCTAATAATTACAACACGGAAAAAATTAACAAAAACTTTTGGAATTGGAAAATTTATTCTATAAAATGTAATAATAAAAATATATACAATTTAGTAATTTTTTATAAATAGATATAAAGACAAAACACATTTATATGTATAAGTAAAATACCTGTATGGTTGCCCGAGTGGTCTAAGGGGACAGACTTAAGATCTGTTGGCGAAAGCCTCGTGGGTTCGAACCCCACACCATACAGATATTTTACAATTACAAACAGTTACTTAATTATTGATTTCTTCTAGTTTTGCGTTTTTAATTACATCAGAGTAAAATTTTGCAAATTTAAGCATTTTACTATACATCTGTTCACTACCACCTTCTGTTAGCACACTATTTAATTTTGAAACGGAAAATTCAGGGTTTAAAAGTCTAAGAACTACAAACATTAAAGACCATGTGACACAGTATCCGTTGCGCGTACCTGTCTCGTGTTTAACCTGAGGTCCAAAGTAAGGACACGCCGTCTGTAAGTCTATAAATTTATATTCCGGTAATAATTTTTTAAAAGATATCTTTAAAAAATCATCTATACCTTCTTGATTATAAGTTGGGCAATAAACATTTTGACCGTCTTTTAGACACTCTGCCCCGTGAGGATCGTATCTATCTATTGTTTTATTTACATTGTCAAAAAATAAAATATTAGAATGCCCGTTAGAGAATTTATCTATTTCATATATAGAAGAAGTTGTTAAAGTCAACGGCGTTGAATAATATCTTTCTTTACATTTTCTTACATTCTGAATAAGTTCGGGGTGTATTATTAAAACTGGGTCTTGAGTAACGCGCCCCTCTTCTGGAGCTTCGTACAAAGTTTGTGTCCTGTGAATACTCATTCTAGGGTAGTCCTCTGCTAATTCATTTGTAATTGTTGTAGTAACTTTCCAAAAACTGGCATTCTTATTATCGCGTGCATTTTTAGTTGGATTCAACCACAAAAAATATCGATCTTTACTAACACATAAGTTTTTCTTTAATAATGGGTCTTTTTTAGACATAATATTTAGAAATAAAGGAATGTTATCATTTGTTTTTAAAAAATTGAAAAATCCTCTCTGAAATTTTTCTTCCCTGAGTGTTATTTCTTTAGTCGAAAGATATTCATTGATACTTAAAATTCCGTCTTTATTGGTGTCGAGATCTTTTTTAATTTTATCTAGCTTTAATTTACCATCTGGTTTAATAATAATAGGAGTTACCCCCGGATCATTAAAGGCTATAGTCCAACCCTCTGCCATAAGTTTTTTGACAATTGGACTTGTCTGTAATAAGCATCTACCTGTCATTGGATTTACTAGCTTATTAGGGTCCGTTGGACAAACTCTAAAAATTTTAATATCATCATTCTTTGGCGGGGGGTCCGGTTGATTTACATTAGGTGTTACAACAATTGTGTACCCCTCTTTTATTAGTTTTTTAATTATAGGACTAGATTCCATAACACATCTACCCGTTTTTGGGTTTAACAGTTTCGTGATGTCCTTTGGACACCTTGTTATATTTTTACTCATTTTAATATATATTAAAGAAAAAAATATTATAAGTAATTGTAAATAATGAGTTCCAAGGCAAGGCTGATAGATTGTATTAATAATATAATACTTGATGAACAGAATTACATAAGAGAAAAAGCCAGGAATCTTAAAGATAAAGGTTATACAGTTGTAGATTTACATTTATCAAGAGGTAAACACATGTTCATAAACGACACTGACTGGCTAAAACTAGTCAAGAATATACAATTACGAGACTTTAAAACAACTGATCCAGAATATGGTTTTGTTTTAGGCGCTTTTGGAGCATTTGGCAATCCAGCAAGTTTTCATAGTAAGGAAATTTATGCTCTAAGATACATACTTTTTCACAAATTAAAATTTCTTTTTAAAAATGTTGACCCGAGTAGAAAGTTGGAGATGTTATTTGACCGCTTAGCAATTCGAAGAGAAGGGGCAAGCGTCTCAGGAGAATCATTTCATAGAGACACATGTTCTCTGATGTCAACTGATGACAATATATACGGTGGTTGGATAAACCTTGATGATACTGAAACACAATACTTTTCATGTGTTCCAGGCACACATACATGTGCAGGTAGAGGAGGTTTTGAAAGAATTCAAGGAGACTACAAGGACATTAAAATTAAACTGCCTGTAAAACCTAAACAAGTTCTTATTTTTAATCAGAATATCATTCACGAAATTTTCAAACAAAAGATTAAAAAGACTAACATTAGGCTGTATCTAGGTTGGAGACACACTTATTCGGATTTACCTTTACTTTCAGATCCAAAAGATCCGCAGAAAAACATAAATAAAATTCTAAACGATCAAATAGTACCGGTTTTACCAAGTGGCGATGTACCTTTTATGTATTCCAAGCAACATCCCGGATTACATAGACACATGGTAATAAAAATAACAGATGAAATTAAAGACTTTTATAAAATTAATAATGCTAAATATCCAAGTGGAAAAGTAATCTCTCGTAGTTTAGTTTACCCCATAAGCAAAGTGTCAATCCCGGATGAGTATAAAAAGATTTATTATCCGAATACAATTTAAGCTATGTGAAGATCGACATTTATACACAAAATTTCATTCTTTTTCTTTTTAGAAATAAGATTAATGATGAATAATAATATAATGTAGTCAAAATTAACATATTGATTTACCAATTTTAACTGCTTTGATATTCCAAAGTTCATACATTTATTACAATTTTTTATTTTACTTAAATATGCTCATTACACTCTAGTTATGTAAATTATGAATATTTTCTTTTTGTCTATTTGTCCTAAAGCATGCGCGGTAATGCATTGCGACGCCCACGTTAGAAAAATGATAATAGAATACGCACAGATGTTATGTTCAGCACATCACGTCTGTGGTAGATATAAAAATCCAAATTTGTACAAAGTGGCATTTAAAAATAATCCATGTACAGTTTGGACAAGAGCATCGGTTGGGAATTACTTGTATCTGTACACTTTATTTATAAATCTGTGTAAAGAATTTACATACCGCTTTGGAAAGGTACACAGTTCTCAGAAACAGCTTGAAAAGTGTTTGTCTTTCATCCCGATTGGTATCCCAAATGGAAATATTACCCGTCTACACCAAGCTATGCCAGAAAGATGTAAATTACCAAGAGACACGGCTGCTTATCACAATTATTACAATATGGAAAAGACTTATTTTGCAAAATGGACTAATAGAGAAACTCCTTATTGGTACAATATTGAATTAACTCATAAAATAAAATAAATCTTATATAATAAATGGCAAAAACATTTATTCAATTTTTAAAACAAAAAATTACTATAACAGTGTTGATAACCGTTGTAGTTTTTAATATATTTAATCCTATGGCAGACGATATTTTTGTCCCATTAATTAGTCACATTTTAGATCCGATAGTGGATTTAGATGATATAAAGATAAAACTTAATGAAAAAGATGAAATAAAATACGGTTTTGTTTTAAAACAACTTATAGTTGCAATATTAGTCTTAGGACTAATTTACTACACTGAGCGCTTTTTTTTCTAGTTCAATAAAATAACTTGAATCGTCTTTATACATAGATTTTACGTATATTCCATGAAGATTGTAATATTTATAAATAGTTTTCTTAATAACATTTGCTTTTTTATCAAAAAAAACACTCTTTAAAAATTTATATTCATATTCTTTATCTAGTTTAATGACGTCATTTTCTCCTTTGCAGTCGATGTAATACAAAAATGTACATTTTTTGTCGGATTCTAAAAGTTCATTTGGATCAGGAATACACAATTCCTGAAGTAATTTGTTAAATGCAGAATTGTACATTTCATTATAAACATCCTGTGTTTTTTCAATGGTTTGTATATCTGTAGGATCTAATATATAAAATTCCCAACCTTCCTGAGGCATATTTTATATTAGATAAATAAAATATATTCTTAAATACATTTAAGAAGATTCTTCATCAGTCTCCTCGTCTGAATATTCAGAATCTTCAGAATCTTCAGAATCTTCAGAATCAAAATCTAGATATTCAAGATCGGTATCGGTAACCATTTCAAATTCCATTACTTTAATTTCTTCATCCTGAACATCTGGTTTAATTTCTAGAGGTGGAAATAAATTCTTCAACTGTTCGAGAATTTCATTAGTAATCTTAGTTTTATTAACGCATACAAACTTTATAAAAAGATCGCCATAAATACCCGGTTCTCCTAATACTGGCATCCCAAGACCCTTTACCTTCTTAAGCAATGTATTATCCTCTTCAAAAATATCAAATGCGTCACCCTTAATACAATATTTAGAACCGTTTAAATGATTGATATACAAAACTGGATCAAAAGTCTCCGAAAAAGAAATTTCTTTTTCGATGATTAAGTTATTACCATCTCTTGTAAATGTTGCATGTTCTTCTACGTCTAGACATACTACTACATCCCCTGTTTCGGAACCCTGTTTTTCATCAGCCATGTGATTAAATCTAATAGTTTGTTCATCAATCATACCAGGTTCAATCTTAATACTCAATTTCTTCTTTTCTTCTTGATAAGAACCATCTGCGTCAATTTTTTGGCGGCGCATAGCAATCTTCTTTTTACCACCCGAATATATTTCCTCTAATGTTACAGAAACTGTGAAAGTCATGTCTTTTGTTCTGGGAGCTATTGGGTCTTCATCGGACGAATCGGATGCATTTTCTATTTCTACAATTTTCTTTCTCTTTTCCTTACGAGGACTAGCATGAAGAGGCTCGCTAATATCAAATTGAATCTTTGATTCGTCTGTCTTAATTGGCATCTTTTGTTTTCCCTGTTTTTTAGAAAGGCGCGGCGGCTCAAACATTTCAGGTGTAACTATATCAGTAACGGATTTGGTGATTTTCCCAATAACTTTAGACATGTCGACCTCTGATAATTTCTCTCCATTTTTTAATTCTGAAGGTGGTTCAATTTGAGAAGCCACCTGCTGCGCAAGTTTCATAATTTGAGCCATATCTGGCATTTGATGAGCCATTGGAATAATATATTTTATATATTACATTTTTAAATTAAATATTCAACGAGTTAATTATCTTTTTTCAAGTTCTATCCGTTCTTTTTTATTATCTTGCTGTTCTATAAAATGAACGGCTGTACCGTATTTCATTGAGTTTGTTTTTTTATTTTGCTGTTTAATTTCACTTTTAAGGGTATTTAAAATATCAAATGCTTCTTTTCCTTTATAAACTCTATTTGGATCGTCGTTTATAATAAGTAAAGGAACAATGTCTACATTAATCTGAGAACTTTCAATTGTATCTTCTTTTAAATTAATAAATTCCTTGTTATAATTTTCTACTTCGTCGACTTTAATTATAAAATCTGTAGAAGCCTTACAACTCGGATGATAAACCACGGTTAAACTGTTTGTTTCCATTTATTACAATATATTAGAAAAACTAATATAATTTACAACGTATTTATCTGCGTCTTTTTTGTAAATATATATTTTTTTTCGAATTTGGAATAGGTACAGACTCTTTGGGCGGAGGAGGCGCGGGAGGCGGCTCTAATTCGTCTTTACGGCGTAAAATTTTTAACGCCTCTTTTAATAATCCAGAATCTATACCGGCGTTTTTTGCTTTAATTATATATTTAAAAATAGTTTCTTTATCTTTATTGGTTACTGCTATTTGTATTTTTTCAATCAGTTGATCTTTTGATAATATTTCAAATTTTGGAGTATTTTTTTCTATTTCTTCGAGGACATTTTCTAATTTTATCGTACCTATAACAGTTTTAAATATTTCATTGAGATCTACATTATTAAGCATGGCAAATTTAATAGCATCTAAATCAGCATTGACTTTCTTAACACATACAAAATTAATATCATCTTCAGATTCAAACTCAGAAAACGCGGACTTCTCCATGGCTTCGAGAACATTTTCTTTTGTTATCAATGGTCTACCATTTAAAATTTCATTATCATCTGATAGTTTAAAAAAGCTACCAGGAACATTTGTCATTTTAATAGTGTTTTTAGTTTTAATAATTTCTACAGGCTCTCCTGGTTTTTTAACGTATTCATCTTTTATATTATACCAGTAGTACCCCTTATAGTTATTTAACATTTCATAGTTTTCATTAGAGATGTAACAGTGTATAGGTTCTGTTTTAGTAATAACCTCTTTCGATGTTTTTCTAAATTCTTCTAACTCTAGGAATAATATAGTTTCTTCGTCTTTTACTTCACACATATATTTATTACCATCTGTAATTTCGCGAGGTATAACGGTTTTTCCGTTAACTATATATTCGTTATTTAAGGTTATTTTCCCAATTGGTAATTTTCTATTGTCTATTTTTTTGACATATACAGTAATCGTTTTGTATCCATCTATTATATTTTCTTTGGGTACTATGTTACGCTGTTTGCGTGTTAAGATGTCCATAAAATCTGGATCAAGTTGAAAATATTGTTTATTTTCTATACTTTCTTCAACTATAGTCATCAATTTAGCCTTGGAATTTGTTACTAGTTTATTATAATAGTTGTATAACTTTTGTTTCTGATCTTTACTTAAAAGGTCTATATCGGCGGGGGTTAAATCTTTAATTCTGGTAAGATTTTCTATATATCTCAATGCTTTGTCTTTTGCTTCATTCCACAATTTATTTTTTTTGAAATCTTTAAAAGATACGCTTAAATTAAATTTGTTTATTATTTCAGATATATATGGAACTCCTTTACACTTCATATCAATCCATTTACATTTGTATTTTAATCCACTTATATCTAATGAATATGAATTAAAGTCGTCGCATGTTTTTTGTTCAGTAAACCTATTACAAGTGTCTATCTCATCTATTTTACGTTTAATTATTTTTTTACCTGAAACGCCTTCCCTGGTTTTAATTATTTTCCCCCGCGAATCAGTGTATTCCAATAGTATATAACTGTCACTTGTTATTGCATTGTTAACATCGTTTCCCCTAAATGTACATGGTCCTTCTATTATTACAAAACCGTTGTCTACTCTTTCTTTTAAATTCGTGTCATAAATGGGTAGAGTATTTTCATCAAAATCATACGGAACTCCAAATATTCTAAATTCATCTTTAGAGACTGAATAAGCATATCCGGGTTCTTTAACACCTATCCTAGGTCTAATCGTATAATATATACTCTTTGACGGAGATTTTAGATATTCATAATAATTATAATCAATTGGTGTATAATCCATCATCTCTACAACCGTCTCTTTTTTATCATAATCACGCATAAAATTCATAATATTTTTATAAAGTTCAAACGAATCTTCGACTAAACCAATGTCAAAAACAATTGCTAAACGTTCTAATTCAGTTCTAGTATAGTTTTCTTTAATTATGTTTCCGTTATTATCAAACATGTAAAACATTGGATAATACCCCCCATGGATATAATACCCAGATTTGTAAATGTATTTTTTATAAATTATTCCATATTCATTTGGACGTGGCTTTTCTTCTGAAATTATAGGCGGTTTATATGTATTTGTAATTATATTTTTTAATTTTTCAAGTTTGGCTTGTTTAGCAGCAGATTTAATTATTCTAATTGCTTTGATATAGTCAACAAAAACAGGCTTGTCTTTATTTTGTTGGTCTAAAATAAACTGATTCCACGTGTTTATTTCTTCTCCGCGAAGCGACATAATATATCTTGTAAATTCGGCATCGTTAAATTTTTCAGAGAATAATTTAAGGCGCGAAATATCAACAATCGAAAATTCACCCTGTGTTATTATAAACTCTGTTATCATACTATTTAAAACAGTATCGTCTAATTGTGGACATTCTTCAGAAACTACGTTTCTACCACAACGCAGAGATAATATAAATGAACATAGTTTTTTATATTCATCGTTGACCAATTTATTATAATAAATGTAATCTTGATTTGATCTCGAAAAATGATAAATTGCGTTTTCCGTCGTCATTGCATATTCTTCGGGTTTAATCGCTTTACATCTTTTAAAGGTTGCTTTTAGTGTGTCACGGGCGTTTATTCTTTGCATTACAGTAGCTATTCTATATATTCTTCTAGACGGTAATCTATTTCGCTGTCTTAAAAGAAATCTAAGACGATAATTTAACTCTATATAACCCTCGGGTACGACCATTGATTCATATTTTTTAATAGAAGATTGCCAGAGTAAACTTTCGGAATATTGATTCATTATTTCTTCTACTTGTAACATGGACAAATCTGAATTTGTTTTCTTGAATTTGTTAAAATTATATCCTATTTCTTCTAATTCGGACGAATAAGCATCGAATTTTTCAGTATTGGGTTTCCAAACTAATAATAAATCAATACTTTCTTGTTTATCTCCAAATATATCAATATCATTCTCTGGCAAAACATACGGTGTTTCATACGTTAGCAAATTAATTACATTTTCATCCCCTTCTATGAGATCCTGTAATTTATTCTGATGATTATTGATTAAAAAGAAAATCTTAGAAATGTTTTTTTCATAATTAATACTTGAATAATCAAAAATATCAGATTCTATTTTTTTAATTACGTCTTCGGATCCAGGATAATATTGACTAAAATATTCTATAAGTTTATATAAGCCGGACTTTCTCATTGTATATATATCTCCTCTTTCTTCAAAAAGTTTTGCGATAGTCGTATGACCGTTTTCATTAAAAGCTTCAATATCTTCACCATATTCCAAATAATAATTAATTTTTCTAATCTTATTTAAAAGACTGTCACGGGACTTGCCTGTATTTTTTTTGGAATTATCTATAAGTATTTCTTTTAAATCTAGTAAATAATCTTCAAAAGAGATATATCTCTTAACAATGTCTTTAAAATTGCTACCAGGCAAAGATCCTCTCAATTCCCAAGCGTATGTTATATCAGTCTTATTACCTTCTACGGCGTTTAAAATCTTATATAACGGATCTTCAAATGGTACAATGGTAACGAAATCTGATAAATCAGAACTTAAATTTTTAATATCCGCGCCTTCTTTAATGGCAAGGTATCCGATTGTACCTTTTTCAGTATAAACTTGATTTCCAACCGTGTTAATATCTGGCATAGAATATGTATATTGTTTAAAAAGATCGTCAGATGGTATTTTATAATAATCTGTATTTTCCGTATTCAATATTTCTCTTAATCTTGTATAATTTTCAGGATGTTCTCTAAATTTAAATACTCTTTGTTTATTAGACTTAAGTCTTTCTATATAACTCATGTATTTTGTAGTAGATGATCCGGCACATTTTAAAAGATCTTCTATTGGCATCATTCTAAGCCTAGTTTTGAGATTATTAAGTCTATCAGAATAAACCTGTTCTTCTGGAGACAAAAGATTTCCTCTTTTGTCTAAAATTTTAATTTCATCTATTTTATCGCTTAATGGGGCAACTCTTTTAAATTCGAAATCACGTCTTCCAGTTGCTGGATTATAAAATATCTTTGAGACTTCAAAAGAAGATATATAAAAATTTACTTTTAATTTGAAGGTATCCCATAATCTAATGTATTCGTCAATAGGAGGATTTGTACCAAAATTTCCCGTATTGTAATAATTATCAATAGCTTCCTGAGAAAACCCTCTTGGAATTTTGGGGATAGGAATACCATGTTTTTTAGCAATTGTTTTAAGATACTTTGTTTCAGCTTCTTGAAGTTTATCAAGTTTATCTTTAAGTGGCAAATCTATATCTAAATCTACATTTGTATCATCAGAATCTTTTTTATCAAATACTTCGCCTCTTTTTAAAATTTCATATTCTTTTCTCAAATAAAAAACATATGTTGTATTGAATTCATTCTCTGATATGTTATTTTCACGGTATTCTCTCATTTTATCTTCTTTGAGCTTTCTTATTTTTTGAAGTATTTCATTATCTTCGTCGGATAATATAAAAGTTTTAGTTTTGATATCTATGTAATATCGAGTTTTAAACATTTCTATTTCAAAATCTTCATGTGTTACATTGCCAGATGCTAACATATCGGCTAGGGTCTCTTGCCATTTTTCCAAATTACCGAGTTCGTCATATAAATCTGAATCAATTTCTTGAGGCTCCATTATTATATAATATACATATTAAAACTTAAAAAAAATTATAATTACGTAAGATATAATGCAAACTGTGTATATTTTAAAAGATTCGTATAAAAATTATAAAGCATTAATTAAGTTATACAACTCAGCAGATTTGTCGACTAATATAATTATAGTTAACAAATTTTACTCTAAGATTCTATCCTTAGATAAAAGAGTTAAAACTTTTCCTTTTATAATAAATAGTTTACCAACTAATATAGGTCTTATACCTAAATTTGCTAAAGTTTTACCACTTGACTTATTTTTACAAATCAATACTAAAAAAGATAAATCAATTAAGAAAGTAAAAGATAAAGTTATTACGTACAACACACATAATACATTACATGACAGACCTCAAAAAAGATCCCCCGATTTGCATATTAATTCTCATATCACACCAAGTATTCTTAATAAACTTTCTGGAAAGCATATTGCTAATAAACAAAGTAGTAGATCTAACAATTCTCATGTCACACCAAGTATTCTTAATAAACTTTCTGGAAAGCATATTGCTAATAAACAAAGTAGTAGATCTAACAATTACTATAGAAAACCTCTTATTAAAACCGTTAAAGAAAGCGACGGAAGCGTGAATATAATTATGAAATAAAAAATAATTATATATATATGAAAGAATTTTGGGATTTTGATGAAAATATAAATTTTTCTAATGTAAATGGTTATAAAGTCATTAATGTATATTCGGATACAGTCGCCGCCGCAAAAATTTTAAATGATTTAAAATTTATTGTTTATAGAGCATTTATGAGTATATATGAAAAAGAAAAACCGACACCCGAAATGTTATTGTTATTAAATACTCCTTTTAGATTACAAGAAATGCAATTAGAACAATTTCAAGGAAATGTTTTGTTTGAAGGATTAAATAAACCAAAAGGAGTTCATACTAAAAAATTTGCTTCTAAAATGGGTAAAGATAGTAATCTTAGAGCAACATACAGAGTTATATTTCTTACAATTAGAAATAAAAATAAAAAACTTAAAAAAATTACATCCATTTTGCCTTTACTATCTCACGAATTGACGCATACTGCCTTAAATCATGTTAGATGGAGAGATGATGACCACGGAGAGCATTTCGATATTATAGATAAACTAATATTAAAACATCTTAAAAGTAATATATAGACTATTAAATGACAACAATACAATTCGAAAACATTTTAGATTCTTTTGATGTAAATTATACAAACGGTTACTCAAGGCCTTCTAAAAGTCTACTTACACCAGAACTTTACAATACATTTAAACTTATTAAAGACACTAATATTTTACCTAAATTTACAAAAGAAGATCTAATAATAGAATGTACGAATTATGTTTATGACACATATACTTATCTAAAAGAATGTATACTAGTTCATGATAATCCCGCTTGTATATGTAATTATAGAATTATTACCCATGAAAATTATGTAAAAACTATCGAAGAAATGAATAACAATAAAGACATACACTTTGCTGTGATTTTAACAAACATTTATACATATCCTAAGATACAATTTATGTATATTCTTAGTAATTTTTTTTCAAAAACTGTCTTATCAATGTCCCAGTTTTATAATTTTGGCATTTTATTTTGTGAAAATAGAAATGAAAATAAATTTTTACAGTTAAACAAAACTAAAAATGTAAAAGATTTTAATGTTAAAATTTCAGAGGAAACTCTTAAAAAAATTAAAAACTACAATGATATTCTTTTTAAAAGAATTATAGATATCAATAATAAAATTAACAACGTATGCCATTCAGTATGTAATATTCAAGTTTTACATAGTGAAATAGAACTTATAAACAGGTATTACAAAATGTATATAACAAAATGTATTGATACGAATTGTAATAACTGTAAATTTATTTATTCAAATTTATTAGAATGTTTAATATGCGAAAAATGTTACACATTAATCATTTGACTTTTTACTTTTGTAATTAGACGCTGCAAGCTTAAATCTATCTTTATGACTCATATCCGGATGGGAAACCTTGACTTTTGCGAGTTCCGTTTTCATAAACTCGTTGTAAGCACTGGGCGTTCTGGGTTTTTTTTCTTTTTTTTCTTTTTTTCCGGATTGTCCCATTTTCAATTCTCTGAGTTCTTTTTCTAGTGCATCTAGACGCTCTTCCATTTGATATATTAATATACTGAAACAGTTTTTAATATTTTTTTTATATAAACGTGAAATCGTTGTTTATTTAGTATCTTTGCGGACATGTTTGCTACATAGAGGATAATTGCCTCGATAGTTTCTATTATAAAACGATGATCCGCATTTTTTACAATAAAATACTTCTGTATTTTCATTTTCTGTAATACATTTAGCCATATCTTTGAGTTTATCCCAATCAATTTTCATTTCATTGTCTATCATTTTAATCGGTTCCATTAGTTATATATTCACACTGAATATTAAAATTTCCTAAGAAATTTACACCTGTTTTGTCTTTGTAATTACTTGAATATACAACTCGAGATATACCAGACTGTATTATTAGTTTTGAACACTCTTTACACGGAGACATCGTAATGTATAATGTTGAACCAGTCGATGATTGGCCCGTTCTAGTGAGTTTAGTTATAGCATTAGCCTCCGCATGTAGTACATACCAATGAGTTTGACCCGACTCATCTTCGCAATCGTTTGAGTATCCAACTGGCGTTCCATTGTATCCATCTGATATTATAGAATTATCCTTTACAATCAACGCACCTACTTTTTTTCTATTTGCATGAGACAACTTAGACATCTCATTTGCCATTTTTAAAAAAATAATATCATATTTAGACATTTACAAGTATATGTATATGTATATAAACCTTTCTTTTAAATAATATAAGCATAGTTGTCGTCTATATTTTTATTTTTTAAGAAAATATTTTGGTCTTTATACTCCGGGAATTTAAGTTTAAATTTTTGAAAAGGGGTAAGTTCCCAAGGCCACATATACAATATTTTTGTGTTTGAGATTTTATACTCTACTTTATTAGACTTTAAAACGTGTAAAACTTTGTACATTAATTTATCCCAATTTTTAATAATTAAATTTTCTGAAATGGGAATTTTTTCTTTGCGGTATATATGAATATCACCAAATGTTTCATATTTTATATTTTCCGGAATATCTAAATCTTTTTCTGGACACTGAACCCAATTAAATTTTTCTTTTCTATTACGAGCATGACAGATACAACAATAGTACCCTGGTTTATCGTCTGTAAATTGTACATATGGAACATTTTGATTCTGTTCTCCGTGAAAATTAGAAATTAATTTTTTGTTCTTCCATATGTGTAAATGAATGCCTTGTGGATCATAATAAGGACCTTGTTCAGTTTGCGTATTTGAATATTGTGGTTTACAAGGACCTTTACCTCTTTTACTAATTATAATAGAATCCAGTGCTTCAATTGAACAACGCTTAGGATTGTAGATAGAATTCCATTCTTCTTCTGCCGTTAACATAATGAATTACAATGTATTATTATATATTTTAACACGTTGTAATTTTTTAATAAATATAATTTTTTGTAATTTACTTGGTCTCTTCAAGCAAAGCCTTCTTACTGTTATCGTAAAGTTGTCCTAGTAATGTAAATTCTTCAGGCTTAAAAAGACCTCTGGCTGCGCCAATCTTAAGTACAGAAAAGACAATTTTTAAATCTTTCGCGGTAATTGTTACGGACTTTTCGTCATCAATATTATCCATATTATTGTTTTGGGAATCCATAATATAAAATATATATTGTATAGTTCTTTAAATTATTTTAAAAATCGTCTAATTCCTCAAGAGACTTATCAGAAATCTGTTCAGGGCGATTATATTCTGTAACTCTTTGTTCGAAAAAATTACTTTTACCATCAAGTGACATAGTATCCATAAAATTAAAAGGGCAGGTTTCGTTATAAATTTTAGGATAACCAAGCTTTTGAATTAAACGATCAGCCTGAAACTCTATGTATTTTTTCATAGATTCAGAATTGATTCCGATTAGATTACAAGAAAATGATTCGCATATAAATTCTTTTTCAATATCTACGGCCGATTTCATCATATCTATTATGATATTATTCGGTATCTTGTTGATTATGTATCCGTATAGTAATACTCCAAAATCTGTATGGAGTGATTCATCTCTGGCTATAAGTTCGTTGCTTTTACCTAATGCTTTAGTCATTAATTTTTTAACATATTTTAGCCAGAATATAGCACAGAATGAACCCGCGAAGAAAATACCTTCTACAATTGTAAACGCTACAAGTCTTTGAGCAAATGGAATGTCTTTATTTAACCATTTCTGTGCCCAATTTGCCTTTTTCTTAACACCCGGTAGTTCTTTGATACCGTTTAAAGCTTTAATTTTAGCGTCGTTATCAGAAATGTAAGTGTCTATCATAAGAGCATATGTTTCTGAATGAATAGTTTCCATCGCCGCCTGCCACCCATAATAAGCTCTAATTTCAGGAACTTTTATTTCTTCTATAAAATTAATTGAAAGATTTTCAAAAATGATACCGTCGGAGCCTGCAAAGAATGATAATACGTTAGTGATAAAATATTTTTCATTTTCATTTAATTTTTCCCAGTCTGATATGTCTGCGGCAAAGTCTATTTCTTCTGCCGTCCAAAAAGCCTGCTGATGTTGTTTATAAGCTTCCCATACTTTTGTCCATACGATTGGCTGTAAAACATATCTATTAGAAGTTTCTGATAAAATAGGCTCCATTAATTATTAATAATTTATAACTCTATATTTTTTTTTAAAATTTTATTTTTTGGAACACGCTTGACAAGTTCCGAATTTAAGTTTTTTACCAAAAACGAATGGTATTGTATTATAATCTAATTCCATAGTACCTTTTTTATTGAGTAGTCCCATTTTCTTTAATTTAGCACGTAATTTTGTTTTACCGAGTTGTTTACATTCAGTAAGAGAAACATTATTTGCCCGAGCAATAGCATGAAGATCGTCAAGTTTTATTTCAGGCTCGACTTCTTTTACACGAACCGTTTTAATTTTTTTAATAGGTGTTTTTTTCCCATATTTACTTTTAAGGGCGCATGCGCTACATCCTCCAAATCCACACTTAAATTGTTTTTTACCAAAAACCATATAAATTTCATCATCAGAATCGTACTCTTCGATGTTTGTATTTCTAATTCTATCTAAATTTCCGGGTGCGTTAAAAGGGTTATAATTACCGGGTATACGCGGAATTTTTCTCCATCTATTCGTCATTGGGTCGCGGTAGTAACCTTCTTTAAATTGTAACTGAGGACGCCCAGATTTAGGATTAATAATGTAACCGGGTTTTAGAGGTTTTTGTTGCCCAACGCATCTCCCACGGGTGTTGCGATATTTTGGCGGATCACAAATATTCCTAAGTCTACCAGTTTCTGGATTGATTTCTTTTCCAGGGGGAACAGTAACAGGTTTTCTACCTTTACAGCGTCCCATTGCGTCACGTTGTTGATAACTTTTACAGCGTTTTCTGTATTTTCCAGTTGCATCATTAAATTCATAATCAACTAATCCCGGTGGCGAATACATATCGGCTGTCTCTCCAAATTTTTGTACCATTTTCCAAGCTTTTTTGAGAGGAATACCCTTTGAATGATGTAATTTCATAGCCTTTTTCGCAAGACGCTGTGTTTTTGAAAGCTTTTTAGTAGACTTTCTTTTTTTGGCGCCCGATTTTTTGGCACCCGATTTTTTGACTCTTTTCCAAGCGGCCTTGAGAGAGATACCTTCGCGATGATGAATTCTCATTGCTTTCTTAGCATCACCTTTTTTACCAAATTCCATATATATTTAATATATAATCATATTATAATTTAAAGAGAAATTATAATATAATATTATAAATGAATTCTGTTTTTGCTTTACTAAATGTTAACCCAGGTCTTAAGTTGTCTGTTAAGAGTATGTCAAAAAGACTTGGTATCAAGAAAAAGGAAGTTTTTTATCTTTGTTTTAAAGAAAGTCGCATTCGAAGGGTTGATGGTTTAGAAGTGGGTTCAAATAAAACTAAATTGTCTGTTTTTACTATTGACCCTCAATAATATCAGGAAATACATCTTTTAGTTTTTCTTCAAAGTTGGTGTATTTTTTAAAAGACCAACAATTTTTTTCTTTATTCCAAATACCATTAAGCATAGATTTAATTTTATCTTTATTTTGATAGGTCTTTTTCCCCTTGATAAAGATAAAATCTTCGCTAATTGTATAATATAAATCTGGGGTAACCGGTTCAGTAGTTTCAATGGTTTCAACGGTTGATTTTGTTATATTATATTGTTTAAGGTTTGTACTTACAATGTCTCCCAAAAGTTGAATAAGAGAATCCGTTTTGCTGTTTAGTTTATCTTCAATTGAATCAATTTTTTTATTAATTTTATTTAATTCAGTCATTACATTTTCTAATGTATAAGTTTGTTGTACTGAAAATTCTCCTTCCATCTTATAAATAGTAATAATTTATGTTTTTATATATCTTAATTTACATATTTAAACATTTTCTTTTATATTTACATGAGTTCTATACATTAAGTTATATTTGTTTAAATTGAAAAGTTCAGATTTAAGTATATTTTCTACATCGTCCTTGAATTTTTCGTCGTTTATCCAAAATTCCATTCTGTAAAGTACACTCTTACCTTTGGTACAATCTACAATTCTAATACCATTTATACATTCTAATGATTCGTTGCCGGAAATAAGTCTTAACATACTATTCAACCACTGATTTTGAAGCATATTAAAATTATAATTGTTTTTGATAGATAATTCAAAACCTTTATTATTCATTGGATCTTCCCAACATGGGAAAATATCGTCTTTAAAGAAAGAATAAGCACAAGGAGTCGCATTTGTTCTTTTAATTTTTTTAGTGTTTATTCCATCCGAAAATAATTCATAGATCTTAGGGATATTATTATAAGTACACCAAAATGTTCTAATGTCTGAAATATCCAACAGTTTTTCAATGTTATCATTGTATAATTTACCAAGATCTTTGTAATGTAAACGTAACGACCATTTATTTTTAAGTTCCATATGTAATGTAGATGTAATTGTAGATGTATATATATATTTTGTGTTTTTATATAAATTAAATAAAATTGTTTATATATAAACTGTATAATAATGGGTCTTTCTAGAAAATCTAATATTAACCCTAAAATTTGGGGACCATATTTTTGGGAAACGTTTCATTTTACAGCATTTGGTTACCCAGATAATCCAAATGATGAAGATAAAGCAGCATATAAGACTTTTTTCATTCATTTTTTAGCAATACTTCCGTGCGATAAATGCAGAGTTTCATCTCAGGAAATTATTAATACAAATTTATTGAACGAAGCACTTAAAAGTCGCGAATCACTTATTAAATGGACTTATAACTTTCATGATAAAGTAAATAAAAAATTAAATACTACTTCGCCGGATTATGAAACTTTTAAAACTAATTTTCAAAATAGAGATACATCGAATGTATTAACGGGTATTATAATTATGGTTGTTTTAATTATTATATTATATATACTTATGCGCTACACATCAAACAATCTTTAGGCTCGTTCTTTTCTTTCGATGCATCCGTTGTATAGTTTTGATTTTCAAGAATTGGTTTTGTTCTAATGTAATAAGAACCTGTTTTGAGCCCGTTCTTCCACCCATACATATGAATAGAATGAATGATCTTTGGTTGCGGAGGATTTACAAACAAATTAAGACTTTGACTCTGATCTATGAATGGACCCCGGTCGATAGCCAAGTTTAGCAAACTCTTTTGAGGTAGTTCCCAAGCGGTTTTATAAATATTCTTAATATCATCAGGCAATTTTAAGTTTTGTACGGAACCTTTATTTAGCATAATCTGTTCAATAAGTTCTTTTGTGTAAAGATTTCTTGTGCGCAGTTCTTCAATAAGATGTTGATTAACAATGATGTAATTACCCGACAAAACTGCTCGAGTGTATATGTTAGACGTGTATGGTTCAAATGATTCATTGTTTCCCATTATTTGAGCAGTTGAAGCAGTTGGCATAGGAGCAACTAGAAGACTATTTCTGAGACCATAATTTGTTATTTTTTCTTTTAGTTCTGACCATTCGTCAGTAGAAAAGAATTCAGGTTCAACGTTCCACATGTCAAATTGTAGAATTCCTTTTGAAGCCGGAGAACCACTAAATGTTTCATACGCCCCATGTTTTTGCGCCAATGACACACTTTCACATAGTGAATGATAGTAAATACATTCAAATACATATTTATTAATTTTCCGTGCCTCCATCGAATCAAATGCGATTTTCATTTTCATAAGAATATCCGCAAAACCTTGGATACCGATACCAATTGGTCTGTGACGCATGTTTGAAACCCTAGACTCCATAGTAGGATAATTGTTAATATCAATTATATTATTCAAATTCCTAACAAGTTCTCTAATTTTTTCGCCTAGTAGAGTATAATCCATTTCATTGTTCTCATTAATAAAACTCGGAAGACACAGACTAGCAAGATTACAAACAGCCGTTTCCTTTGAATCAGAATATTCAACAATTTCCGTACACAAATTACTACTTTTAATCATCCCGTAATGTTGCTGATTTGATTTTCTATTTACCGAATCTTTGTATAGAATGTATGGAGATCCGGTTTCGATTTGAGAATTAATAATCTTTTCCCAAAGAGATTTAGCAGATATTTGCTTTCTAAACTTACCCTGTTCTTCGTATGCGATGTACAATTTATTAAATTCATCTCCCCAAGTATCGCACAAATTTTTACAATCGTTTGGGCACATCAAAGACCACATCTGATCTTTTTCTACTCTTTCCATAAAAAGATCCGGAATCCAGAGACCGTAGAATAAGTCTCTTGCGCGCAATTCTTCTGCTCCGTTATTTTTCTTGGCATCTAGAAAATCGTGGATATCCGGGTGCCAAGGTTCAATGTACATGGCAAAAGAGCCATTTCTTTTACCACTTTGATTAATATGACGAGAAATATTATTATAAACTTTTAGAAGTGGCATGATTCCATTACTCTTGCCCCCTGTTTTATTAATGTGTGAATCTTTTGCTCTCACATTACTTATATGAAGACCAATTCCTCCTGCCCATTTTGAAATCTGCGCCATATCAGCTGCAGTTTTGTAAAGACCTTCTACAGAATCTTCAGTTCCTAGAAGAAAACAAGAGCTCATTTGTTGAAATTTTGTACCAGCGTTGAAAAGAGTTGGTGTAGCATGTGTATAATACTTACATGATAGCGAATTATAAGTATCGGCGATACATTTTGGGTCATCATGAATCGCGACTGCAACTCTCATAAAAAGATCTTGGGGTCTTTCGTAAATATTGTTCTTGTTTAGAAGATACCCACCAAAAAGTGTCTTAAACCCGAAATATGTCAAATTATAATCCCTGTTGTAATCAATAATTTCTTGGATTGATTCTTTATACTTTTCGACGCGTTGAATGAATTCGTCGGAAACAACGCCGAATTGGTTTAAGTTTTTCATCGTTTCGTAAAAAGAACCGTTTGTATTTTTATGATGATTATTAACGGCAATTCTACTCGCTAAAAGTAGATAATCTGGGTCTTCTTTAAACATTGTGGCTGCAAAACCCGCAGAAAAATCGTCCAATTCTGTTGTTGTGATACCATTGTAGATAAGACTACATATATTTTGGGCAATATACACCGGATCTACGTTTAGTTTTCTTCCCCATACATTCTCGCCGGATAAAGTTTGAAGTTTAGCCGTGATAAAATCAAAGCGAACATCTTCGCTTTTTCCGCTGCGTGTAATTACCTTCATTATAAATATTTATAAATTATCTCTTAAAATTAATTTATAATTATTTAAACTTTTTAAACCTTTATTTCTTAAGAATACAATTTATCCCATTTCCACCCAGGTACTGCCATGTTAGAAAAGATATGCATCATTTCTTGTTTGCGAGGATTAGACTTATTAATTTGTCTCTCTAATTTAAAATTCACATTTGGAACTTTGCGTTGTCTATTCTCTGATTTCATAATACACACCATCGTTAATAAAACAAGTGATGTCAAAATAATATAAATTAATCCAGATTTCATTTATTATATATATCATATTTTATTTTAATTTAATTGCCATGTGCCGCCGGTCTTAAATTGAAAATCTTCATATGGCTTTTTATTTACATATCCCTTTGTTTCGGTTACCATATATCCTAGGTCGTCGAGGCGAGATGGAGACACTGACATCATCTCACGAGATCTACGTCTATTACTACTCATAAAAAAGGCGGCGCCGCCAAAGAAAATAACAAATATCACGACTCCTATAATAATCATCTTTGGACTTAAAAAGGATGATATGAGGTTAGGTGCAAAAAACAAGACTCCGAGAACTATAAGAATGGGCAACATCATCATTAACCCAAAACCGCCAAATCCACCCATACCTCCACCTGGTTTATTTTTCTGAGATTGTTCGATTTGCTTTGCAAGACCGTCCATCTGAGCCTTTTTTAAGTCTTCAAGGCCTTTATTTTCTTGTTTCATATCATTATGAGCCGTAGCTTTGGCTTGCGCGGACATTACCGCACGATCTGCGATATCCATGGCAGTCCCAATGGCTTGCGAAACCTGAGCATCAATCTGGGAAGTTATACCCGCTTTAAAAGTATTATTTCTAACATTACCGGGGAAATTCAAAATGATATTATTATCATCGTCTATGGCCACATTACTTTCCGTTATTTGTCTCTGAATACTTGTTTTTTCTTTTTCTATGAGAGAATTTACTTCGTTTTGGACCAGATTCATAGTATCTGGGGTTAAGGCTCTTACACCGTTTTCTTGTTCAAGAGTGTTTATTGCTTTAGCGCCTGCTATATTTTTAATATCTGCCATGATGTTTTCTGCCATCTCGGTGGTGATAGTCTGTTCCTCTGACATTTTAATGTCTGATTTAATTTGAAAATCAAATTTATTACCTACAATTTCTGGTTGAATAGGATTGTCGAGTGCCCATTTATCAAAACTATCTGTTAATTTTTCTATCATTCTTGTCCGATCATCGAGAGCCGTTTTTAGCGCCTCTTTGCCGCCAACGGCCATCAATGCTACGGTATCAATTTTATACATATTTATTATATTTGCATCATTTTTCCTGCGCGTGTCAATTGCTCTCTCTATCGCTGCGACTTCTTTATCAGACCGAGCACGTACGTTAAATTTAATGGTTGACCCGGCTTTCACAACAACATTAGATTTAGTTAAAGAACTCTGTAAAGTACAAGACATATTTTTAACAGAACTCATTATTCTATTAGATGTATTCATAAGACTACCACAACCCTCTTCGCGCATTTTATCGTCCATAGTTGACATTGTAGTCGTTTCTTTTTGGTCATTAACTCCAATAGCAAAAGGAACCACTCCGAGTTGAAAGTCAGATTTATCGTTCATGAATTCTGTTGTGGAATTTTCAGCGGTCTTAACACATTTTGGTTTGGCTTTCATTAGCTCAGCGACAGCCTTTAAGTTAGCCTGCGGATCTTTGGCTATCGCCGCGGCATTTGCAGCCATGTCATTTCGAGGGCCACAACCCTGGCCACCCTTTGCCTTTTCAAGCTCTCCGTTATCAAATAAACCGGGTATCAAATCTTTAACGCTTTTTCCAGACATGCAATATTAATATTAATATACGATTATATTTTTTTTAAATAAAAATTATTAACCCACCGACAATAATTATAACAATTAATGCGATTATTGCTATTATTAAAATTAACATTGTGTTATCCGAACCTTCGTTTGCTTGAGATAATTCTGCCTTTAATTCCTCTAGTTCTTTCTTTCTGCGTTCCTTTTCTTCATATCTTTCTTGTTTTTCCTTTTCTTCCCTTTCTTTACGCTTCTCTTCTGCTTTTTTCGCGGCTTCGCGTGCGGCTTTTGCAGCGTCGTCGACGGTGTCCTGTGTACTAACGTGTGCTACACCACCAGTTGAAGTATCATCTTTTCCAAGTGCGACTGTTCCTGGACGAGCTGGGATATCAGGTAGATCCATTACCGGAAAATCAGAATCTAAAGACATATCATTGATATCTACAAGCGCAATACGATAAAGTCTTCTTTTTTCTTTCGCTTTATCAATGTATTCTTTTACACCCGGTAAAAGTATATCATATGACAACACGTCTTTACCTGTCAAATCTTCAATATTAAATTTTGCTTTGCTTAATGCACGTTCGTATTCCTCTTTAGATAAAACCAATGATTCTTGTTTTGCAGAATGCTCCTCTTCGGCAATAAGATTAATTTCTTCTTCTTTTTTATTGCCTCCACACGCTGTGTTTATGTTATATTGATTAGCTGTTGAAGCCCCGGCATTGTTAATAAGTGTTTGACAATTTGTTATTGATTGTACGGTAGCTTTACAAGAAGGACCTTTTTTAAAGTCTTTACCTGTAACATTTAGCGCGTTTAAGGCGGTTGTTACACCTACGCCGATATTATTGATGAACGCATTTGCTAAAACATTCGCTAAAGAATTAGATTTATCTCCAATAAGACCCTTTTTAAAAGCATACATTATAGACGTTTTCTGAGATATACTCTGCTGAGTTTTGCACGGGAAATAAATCGCTCTATTACCTGGACTATCTAATAAAAGTTTTACATATTTTTTAAATTCACCGTGAGCTAATTTGTCCGTATCATTTATAATTCCGCGGTATTTTTCGTATGCCCAATTTTCCTGCGTTAAATTCTGACCAAGAACCATGGATAAATTTGCATCTTCAGGGCCCAATAAAAAATTACACGTTGGATCTGCATAATGTTGAGCTTGACCACCGTTTGATAAAGCACCTCCGTTTAGTTTAATAGCATTGCAGTAACGAGAAATCACGCGCTTAAAGCCCCGCGCTGTTTTAATTTTAGAATCATCTGATTTATCTTCTACGGCTACAATGTCATTATTTTGATAACCACCACTTGAACCGGGCTTAACTAAATCATTGCCTTTCCATGTACCTTCATATTCTAATAAATAAGTATAATATCTTTGAAATTTCTCTCTATGCATTGGATTATATAATAAATAATAAATCGAGTCTTCTGTTGGAGTTGTATCTTTTGTATATATGAAATATGTTAGAATTGGATTAGAAATAATTTTTGTATTATAATAGAATACCCCGTTAGACTGATCTTTTGGTAAAAATTCTCTATTTTTTGCGTTTACAGAATTAGACATATAAGATTCTGTACTAAAATAATTAGATTTTTGAGCAGAACCGGCTGGTATAATGGGATTGCGTAAAATTATAGATTCTTCGACATTTTCAAAATCTTCATTTTCCCATTTTTTAATATAACTAAAATTACCTTGGTTATCAAATATTATACCAGTTCCTTCTGATAGACCCCCGTTGGTTATTGATTTTTTAAGAGCATTATAAATGCCTTTAGATTCTTCGGAGTTGTATTTTTTTAGAGCTAAAAAACTAACAGTCTCTGATTTTTTCTTTAGTTTATCTCTTGAGACGTATAATCCAGACCAAGTAGTTGTTGGTATATTTACCCATTCTAAACCAGTTGAGGCGTCCGGTACATCTTCTTTGAGCTGCCGAGGGTTTACAATTTTATCTATAATAGGATCTTTAAGTATATCATAAAGTTTCATTTGGGCAGAACATTTTTTTGGATTTGAGTCACAAGAAGACATTATATTTATAATTATATAATAGTAAATATAAATATAAATATAA
>VMHT01139717.1_pt1 | contig 39710 bp, 14 predicted proteins | sample 4693611 | NCBI WGS metagenome assembly VMHT01 (sample SAMN12280063, study PRJNA550983) | marine metagenome | isolation source: seawater sampled from same location over 5 years 0.02-0.2 micron viral filtrate | place: USA: collected off the coast of southern California halfway between the port... ...
CTGCGCTGATGGAGCAAAGTATTTCTGCCACTATAAAAACATAAAAAATATAATCGGTAATGGAACAAAACGCCTACACCCCACTAGAACAGTTCATAGCTGATATTACCGCTGGTAATTACTTCAAAGATAATCCGCAAGTTGTGGATGAAGCATCTATTGCAAGATGGGTGTACATGAAGTTAAAGAACTTTGGTAGAAATATCATGGATAAGTACGAAAGAACTATCCATATTGACAATTACAGGGGGGAGGTGCCTGAGAATTTTTCTTCACTAGTTCTTGCTGTATTTTGTGAGCCTGACTTCGCTTCTTTCCCAAAAGGCTCCGACCTTACTAGGGTACAATCTAGAATTTACGGTGAACAGTTAAAATGCTTTGAAGATAAGCTATGTGAAGAATGTACGCCTCAATGTAAGGAGGGTGAATGTGTGGAAAGAATAGTAGAAAATTTATACTTAGAAAATACTAAGATGTCTTTCTACTACAAAAATCCTGTTTACGTAAGATTAGGTAAGGACCTTATCAGAAGCCAGTGCGAGACTAACTGTATAAACAGGAGCGTAAAGGACAGCCCTTACTCTATAAACATAAAAGGAAAGACGGTATACTCTAACTTCAAAAAGGGAACCATTTATATTCAGTACTATGGTATACCCATGGATGAGGAGTGCTTACCTGTTATTCCTGTGACTAAAAATGGTTACTTAGAAGAATACCTAGAATATCACGTAAAGAGAAAAATACTTGAAGATGCTATGCTATCTGACGATAGTCCTAACAAACAAGGGATGTATAAAGCTTTTTTTCAGTTAGAAACAGACCTTCATCCTAAAGCAAAAGCTGATACATCTAACATAGATATGGTTGCGTTATTTAGAGCGATGGGAACTAATAGATTCCGAATGCACAAATATGATGTTAATTTGGGAGCAATCAAATCAAACTACAATGCTACTGGGCCAGTTGCTGGTTACGGTTCTTTTCAAAATCCAAATCCATTTAGATTCTAATGAAGCCACAAAGAGAAGTCGGAGTAGCTAAAAAGGGCATGAATAAGGACTTACACGTAACGTCCTTAGACCAAAGTGCTTATATACATGCCGAAAACGCTAATTTTCAGGGTCAAGACGGTGATTCTATCAATCTTCAGAACGAAGAAAGTAATATTCTTTGCTCTAAGTTTGTGGCAGGGTTCCACGTTATTGGGGTGCAACATGACACCACAGGGGAGAGAACTTATTTCTTTTTAACTAATCCTACTACAGGAGAGTCAGAGATAGGTTTTATAGCCGATTTAGAAAATCAAATATCTTTTACTGACACTATCAGCGAATGTGACTGCGATATTCAGTCTTTACTATCTAGCGGCTTAGAAAGCATAACTCAAGTAGCCACTTGCACTTACACTACTCTTATAAAGGACCACACCTGTGGTACTGCTACGGAGGGCGAAGGTTGTTTAAACTTCAGCGTTAATTACCCCATTTCCTCTATTATAAAGCAAGAGAAATGTGGGGATGTGTTATACTTCACAGATGACCTTAATCCTAGAAGAAGAATAGAAGTAGCTAGAACAGCTCAGTACTCTAAGAAGACTGTATTCTGTGATGATGCCACTGATGCAGAATGTGATTGTGGTAGCAAAGAAATAGATGTCTGTATGAACTGTAACAAGATGAATGTCTTGCCTAACAGTGAAAAACTATGTATAGACATACTGGGCAGTGTAGTAGGAGGTAAAACAAGGCATGGACAGTACATGTTTTTTGCAGGTTACTGTGACTCGCTAGGTAATCTTGTTAACAACTATGTTGCAGCAACAAACTCTTGCTCCATAAACGATGCTAACGAAGAAATATACCAACAGTTTGATTTAGACACATTAACTAATTTATCTATAAAACTAAAGGTAGATAATCTAGACCCTTCTTTTGATTATTACAAAGTTGCTGTTTTACAACGTAACTCTGTTGACGGAGCAGAGAATGCTTACGTTGTAGATATTGTACCCACATCTACAAAAGAGTTATTATACTCAGGCAGTCAAGAGTTACAACCTATTGATGCTAGGGAACTGGTAAGAGAGTTACCTGACTACTTAACAGCTAAAACAGTAACAGAGGCAAACAATCAATTATTCTTTTCTGACTTAGAAGCACGACCTGACCCTAATCTACAGCCTGTAGTAAACTTTATGGGTCAATTTGCAAAATGGAGAACTGCAATATCGGAAGAAGGATTATACTCTACTACTAGAGGTACAGGTTCTTTCAAGGGATACATGAGGGATGAGGTTGTACCTTTTGGTATTAGGTTTATTACTGACCAAGGATATAAAACTCCAGTATACCCTTTGATACCCAAAGAGGTTACCAACAGTGATAAGTTTTTTGATGGTCACCATACAACACATGGAGCGACTCTTATACAAGCAATTGCAAACGCTTCATCTAAGAAAGCTTTAGAGCTTGATTTACCTGCATATGGAACTAATTTGGTAACTAGTCCTTGGATAAACGATGTTTATTCCATATTCAAGAATGGCAACAATGGGTGTGCCGATGAGGAAAGAATTTATAAGTGGCAGTTCTATAATACAGCCACAAACGAGGGAGCTATACCTGGCAGAAGCGGAGTATCTAAATTTACTTTCACAGCTACAGGAGGGGCTTACACAGCATCCACTACTACAACTTTAGACCAAGGTCTAAATGCAAACATAACAACTTCTGGTTCTGGTACAGGATTCATAGCTACAGCAGTAACAGACTCTGGAGGCAACGTTATTAGTATAACCATAACTAACAGTGGTACAGGGTATGCAGTAAACGATACAATTACCGTTGATGGCACTGTTTTAGGGGGCTCATCTGCTCAAGATGTAGTAATAACAATCACAAAAAACACTAGCTGTACTCCAGCATCTTCTAATACTGTGTTTAAACTTACAGAAAGAGTATGTACTGAAGATAGAATAGGTAACAATTCACTATTAGTCGGTGGGGGACAACCTAGCGTTGATTTAGTTTTTGACGTAGATGAAGATGAGTATGACTATACAAATTTCTTTGCATTCTTAAATGATAGGCAAGAAGATGTTCAAGATGCTTTCGATTCTGCTACAGGCCCTGATGCTGCCTTACAAAAGAATTTACTGCAATATTTTTTGAAGAGTTCTTACAATGGCCTTACTGGCACGGGAACATTAGAAGGGGAAATACCATGCTGCGACTCGTCAACTCTTTTTGATAGTCCCCCGTGCAGCACTCCTGTAAATACAGACCAAATTATAGACTTTATATCTTTTGATGTTACCAACGGAGCTAAACCTGAGTTTAAGAATATATTTGTTGATTGTAAAGATATTAGCAGGCCCCCTAAACCTGATATAGATAGTTTTGTAGAGTTGGACAATAATGGGGACCCTAAAGACCTTAACGAAAAAGATTCTATTGAATTCAGTAATGGAGCAAAGTTAGACGAATATGAGTTTTGGGTAGCCGATGCAGGAGACCAAGATAAGAAGGATTTTGTGTTTGAAAGAACAAGTACTCCTTTTGGAAAGGAAAACTGTGAGAATACAAGCACGTTACCCACCAACTTTGATTTTGATGGTAATTATCCATTTAGTTTTCATATCACCCCACTATTCCCTGATATAGATTTCGATACAGAACTAAACCCTAAAACCGCAACAAATCCAGCTGCAATACCTAGAACGACAAACTCCCCTTACCAACAAATATTCTCATTAGTGCATACATCACTGTTGGCAGGGTTTGGAGGAGGATTGGCGTTGAATTCTAGAACAGCAAGCGACAGCCGTAATCCTAATTTATTTACTCCATATGACGTTAACACTGTCGCTCACTATTGGTTTAGAAAAGGTTTTGCAGGTAGTCCTGTTCCCCCAGCCAACCCAACATTCCCAATAGATATTTTAGGAGGGGGTGCTTTTGGAGATAGAATTAAAAAAGATAATTGCTATAAAAGAGGAGATTTATTTGAAGGAGGGTTTTTCACTAGAAACCAATTGATAACTTACAATCCTGCACTTGCTAACGCAGCTCTTTCTAATATAGGTCCCACCATAGACCAGGGGTTTGTAGGGCGAAACGCAATATTCTTAAAAATAAAATTAGATAAAACAAAAGAACAACTAGTCATAAGTGTTTCTAATATAGCAGACGGTCCAAATCGTAAAAAGAAAAAAGATTGCTTGTGGTATCCAGCTTATGTGAGAGTTTCTTTATTTAAAAGCTGTAATCAAAATCCCCAACAAGGACAGTTTGCTGCTCATACTATACCACATGTAAACCCTGTGGATGGTACATCTACAATATGGGAACGATGTGGAGGGTTTGATGGTACCGACCCTCTAATCGACCAAAACTCTTTCTTATCTAGAATTGGTTTAGATGGTGCAGTTGGAAATTCTATAGATTCGGGAGGTATAAACAAAATAGTTATAAACCTAAAAGATAATGGTTCTGACTTTTTTGAAGATGTAGATGAAATAACAGTAGCGGTAGACACTCCTCTTGTATCTGTTACTCACATGGGTACCAATCCTAAATCAAACTTTCCCGACACTGGGATTGGCGAAAAAGGCTTAGGAGATACTAACTTACCTGCAGAACATACCAGGCAGTATTTTTATGCATCAGGTACGTGGGGTACTTTGAGTTTAAAAGCTGACTATCCTGAAGTAGACAAGGTAGTCCTTACTAACGCAGCTGACTTACGCCTTAATCTAGAAAAAACTTGCGTATTCACATCAAGGTGCCCATATGAGGTATACGATGATTTAGTTTGTAATCCCGTACCTTTTGAACAAGGTAAGTTTTCTTATTGGGAATCTACTTTGGATTACCCTAACAATAATTTCTTATACGATAGTAGAACTAAAGATGATGGGACGAGTATGGCTATAACCGAAGCTCTTATACCCCCTTCTATCAGAACAGAGTTTCAAAATATATTTACAACAGGCGCACCTGCTACAGGAGCCTCTTACGTTCTAACAAATTCAGCTGATTTTAGTTGTAAGCCAATCAGGCACTTCAAGTTTCCTGATTTTAATACGTCACCTGCATTTGACCAAGATGCTCTACCATTTACCAAGAATAATATATTCCCTATTGGTATCCACATTGATAATGAAGTTGTAGGGGCATTTTTGGATGTTGCGGTAGCTAACAACTATATCGCTCAAGACTTTAGAGATTCTATAACCCACTACGAAATATTTAGAGGTGATACTAAATTTGATAGGTCAGTAATGGCAAAAGGTCTACTGTACGATATGTATCAGTATCCTGAATTTGAATTCAGTGTAGAGGAATCTAACACAAATAACTTATCTTGGTTCAGTAATTTTCCATACAATGATTTATCGGACAATAAATTATTATACCAAAACGAAGATAGGTCTGATTACATTCCTCATCCATTTAAAACACAGAATCTAGGAGCCCCTGCGAAATCTAATTATAAGTATACTTTCCATTCTCCTGATACACATTTTAACAAGCCTATACTTCCTTTTGAAATGTACGTTGAGTCTCATTTTACAGGGCAGTCTAGGGGGTCGTTTGTTGCTGTTAAGAATCATCCTTTATTCACAGTACTAACTCCTAATGCACATGACTTAGCTAGAAGATTAGCAACAATTGAGGTAGCATTGGATGTTTCTGTAAACACAACTAACTTTCTAATTCAAGCTAATCAAGCTTTAAGTGGATTTCCATCAATAGGTTTCTTTGGTGCTATAGCTGGTTTTATAGCATTTGCAGCATCAACGGCATTAAACACTAAACCTCAATTTGTTAGATTAAAAACTTCTTGGGAAGAAATATTTTACAATAGAGGTGAAAGACACAATTTTGCTTACTACTATTCTTCCATAGGATACTACAATCAATTCTCTAGGTCTAACAATGATTCTTTTAATACTTATGGATTGGCTGGTGACAAACTCAGAGGTCTGAAAGAGAGGATATATATAAAAGATGGTAGGTATAGATTCGATGAAGCTTTTGATAGCAGCCCAACTGTAATAAATAATACATTCAGAGAATCATCTGTTTATTTAAGTTTAGGTACAGAGGTTACATCTACTTTAGCAGCAGATACTGATTTTAACTACTCTTTTAATTTGACCCCTCCCAACGCAGTAAAAAATAGAGACTCAAGTAGGTACTCTGCAAGCGATAACACTTGCGTGAACGTTGGGGATAGAACACCTGAGACCACTAGAGATATAGCAGCTCCTTATGTATCCCTTAAACAATTTATACCAAATCAGCATGGTAGCATAAATGATATAAAATATATCTACACAGCATACTGCGGAAAATTGACTGAGGATAACTCTTGTGACATTGTCTATGGTGGAGACACATTTATAAATAGATTTTACCTAAAAAGAAAGTTCCCATTCTTCTTGGCACCTATGGTAGACGGGCCAAACGCATTGGCTGACATGCTACCATTTAACTATCTTGATGTTAGAAACGTAGGATATCCAAAGTATTATCTCAATTACAGAATGAGTGAAAGAGATGATGTGTATGCTTTTGGTAATGTACCTAACATGCAATCAGACTTTGAATTCGATTGTAATTCTTCTAATCAGAAGTATGTTATACCTCCTTCTAAATTTTATTTATACTACTACGGTATACCAGGATTTATGGTGGAGTCCCACACCAATATAGACTTCCGATATGGGGAAGATGATAGAGCGAAAGGATATTATCCTGCACAATCGGACTTCTACAATTGGACTCAAGAGATGAATGTTCCTATACGTGAAGATAACTATTTCTTTTATTGGAATGTTTACTCTACAGACAATGACAGGGTTGGATACAGATACTTGCCTGATAACTATGACCCAGCAGAGTTTAACTGCAGGTTTGACCATTACGACAGAACTATTTACTCTTTACCTGACAACAATGAGCAAGACCTTCTTGATAACTATCGAGTATTTTTAGCTAATAACTTCTATGATTTCGGAAGTAAATATGGTCCCCTCAAAGCTCTACATAGTATAGAATCTGCTAAGGTTATCGGTTTGTTTGAGAATGGAGTGGTAATATTTAATGCATACAGCACTATTCAGGGTACTGCGGATGATTACTTAGTCGGGAATGCAGGTATTTTTGCTAATAGGCCCCAAGAGTTCTTCAAGTCAGACCTTGGTTATGGGGGTACGCAACACAGAGCTTTTGCTACTTGCCAGTACGGTCACTTTTGGGTTGATGCTAAACGAGGCAGGGTGTACTCTGTTCAACCAGGAGGGGCTGGTATGCAAGAAATATCTCAAAGTGGAATGGTAAATTGGTTCAGAGAGAATCTTCCATTTAGAATAAAGAAACAATTTCCTAACATATCAGATGACATGATAGACAATGCTTTTGAAGGCCTTGGTATATCAATGGTATGGGATGATAGGTACTCAAGACTGTTTATCACCAAGCTAGATGCAAAAGTAAAGAGTGGTATTACGTTGCATCAAGGAGATGAAGGTTCTATGCCTCTAAATAGTGTGGCTATAGGTAGAAGATATACAGATGACAAGGAAGACTTAGATTTCTATTACTTGCCTCCTACAGGCGGTAAACCTTTTATCGTGCACCCACAGACTCACCCAAGTATCTTTGACGATGCTTCGTGGACTATATCATACAGCCCACTTACCAAGGCATGGGTGTCCTTCCACTCTTTCTTACCGAACTATTATGTAGCCCACAATAACTACTTCTCTTCGGGGCTTAACTTTGGCTCTAGTTCAGGTATTTGGAATCACTTACTTGGTAGCAACCAAACTTTCCAAGTATACTACGGAACTTTATATCCTTTTACTATTGAGGCACCTGTTAAGCCGAACTTTAGCACTAGAATGTATGAGGACTTTTCGTATAGACTAGATGTGCGAAGGTATAGTAACGAATACGATTACCACTATTTCCCTGAAAATTTTGATACAGCTGTATTCTACAACGATAGAGAGTCAACGGGACTACTCAAGCTTATCACACAAGAACAAAACAATCAGCAACAGTTGATTGAGTTGCCTAAGTTTACAGGTACGGGAGTGGATATATTAGCTACGAAATCAGACTATACTTGGTCAGTAAACTTCTTCTTAGACAATCTTAGAGAGAATCATACCTTACCAATATGGAACAATGCAGCAAATAACGTAGATAAAACCCTAAACGCAACAGCATTTAACTATCTACCTTCATTTAAGAACCATATTAGAGGGCAGTATCTTATCGCTAGACTATCTCAGACCAATGAGTCTAGGCTCAAGTTTATCTTCGAACACTTCATTTCCGATTCACTACTCTACGATGCTTATTAATTATGATTAGAATAGATTTAAATAAAAAGTTATCTAACTTTCAAGGAGGAAGTAAACAAGAGTATACGGGTTCAAATATAAAGCAAAAAGACCCCAATAGAAAGTATAATAATACAATATCTCCATCAGGAAAGACTGGTTATGCTGAGATTAGAGAGGAGAACTTAACAATACCTAATCCTAATGAAGGGAAGTTTATTTATCAATTTAACACAGGAGGTATTTACAGAGCACAAGATGCGGAGGACCAGCAAGGAGGCACTATTGGGAGACAACAAGAGAATAATTTAATGAGCTTATCTCCAAGCAGTTCATATGATTTCCCTTTAAGTTCCTCATATTCAACTGAACCTCAATTAAAATCATCTACAGGCTACGTATTTCCATATGAGAAATACGACATGGATGCATCAACTCAATTTGGTGAATATCGGAATGTAGAAACAGCAGACAATTTTACTAAATATGTTGCAGGAGAACCAGTAGAGATGCCAATAGATAGAGATGAATTTGGTAATGTGGACTACACTACTCAATATAATGAACTACCTACAGTAGTAGTAAAACCCGAAGGGTCTTTTGTACAGTATAGAGTTCCTACAAATAGAGCTCTTTTAAATAAAAATAAAGAGTACCAAGACCAACAATTATATGTAGAGGATGACAGTACTCAATCACAACGAGACAGGTTATCTAACTTTATATCAAATAATCCTAACCTTACAGACAAGCAAAAAAGAATAGCTCAAAATAAGGTAAACAGAGGAAGATATTTACAATATGATAAAATCTTTGGAGGAGCTGATGCATGGACAGATACAGAACGTAGTGGAGCATTTATGGGGGATGGACCAGACCTAGAAAACCAGGAAAGAGTAGAGGACCCCAATTACTATTCTAGCTTAGAGGGATTTAGAGACGATATGGCAAACCTAACAGAAAATGCTGTGGGCTTGCTCGCTCCAATGCCTGGACTAAATGCAGCAACTGGTATTTTATTTAAAGGCGCAGGGAAGGCACTCAATTATGCTCGTCCATATATTGGAAAAGGTATAAATTATCTTTCAAAAACAAGAACTGCTCCTAGTCTTAATTTTGCTAGAAATTGGCGAAGTGGCAGAAATTTATTTGGTACCAGGCCTCGAGAAGGATATGTAGATGCTTTCACCATGGACGGAGTCAAGACAATACCAAAAGATAGAGCAGTTGTTTTTAACAGAATTGAAGATGCTAATGTAACAAGTGCGGCTATGGATAAAGGTGCTTATGAAACTGGAAATTGGTTTGAATCGATTCCTCAATACTTTTATAATAATAAGGTTAAAAAGGTAGGGACATTTGGAGACGATATGCAGTTTTTAAATCCTAGAGACAATAGAAGACTTATCACTGGATATATGGACCCTGATGCAGCTAGTGCTTTTAGTGTAGGTAAAAGTACGTCAACAGCTAGGGGTATGAGTGGAGGACAAGGTCTTCCTGTAGTTGAGACTGAAATGGTGTTACCTCCTTACCTAACTAATCAGATGAGAGACAAAGGCACGGGGAGGTTTTTTAAAAGTAGTATTGGGAATGATACACAAATTTGGGATATATTAGAGAACACGTTTACTAATAGACCTCGTATGAGGCAAGGAGGAGTGGTGGAAAAAGATTCTGCACAATCATTTTCTACAGGAGGCAGGATAAAATTAGACCTTGAAAAAAGATTAGGTGTAGATATCGATAAATTAGACCCTTTACCTATAGCTACAAATCCTAAATCACGTAAGTTTTTCCAAGAAAATCCTCTTGCAGCCATAGCATACGGCACAAACCCATTCAGAACTGCTGGTTCTACTAGAAATATGGGCTAATTAATTTGTAAATTATTTGGTTATATCAAATATGTTTTTTATATTAGTGTTTATTCTCTAAGACAATATGTACAGGAACTTTAGTAATAAAAGAAAATATCAAAGTGCAGGTAAAGTGATGAACCCTGTCTTAACTGCATTAGATGAAAAAATGCAACAATCAAGTATTGGAGACATACCTATTGCTGATGTTAATATAACTGAACCACAGCTTAATATTTCAGACAATTATACTATAACCCGTTCAGACCTTTCTCCCTCTGCACAGCAAGACCCTTTTGTTGCGGAGTACTTAGCACAACAGGAAGCCGCATTTAATCCCTCAGAAAGACCACAAAGAGCTACTGAAACTACTACAGCAGCTATGGATTCAGAAATAGACACTCCTTCCAACCTTAATGAAAAACAGCAGGAAAAACTTGATAAACTTAGAGAAAAATTAAGTAATGTAGAAGCAGGTAAAGGTAAAGGCATTCAAGATTTACTAGACTTTGGAACCGTGGGTGGTATTTCTCAAATGCTAACTGACTTACCAGAACGTTCTTTATATATGGCAGGCCTTCAGTCTACTGAAGGAGCCAGAGGAAAAGGAAGAGCATTATTTAATGTATTGCAGGCAGGTATAAGTGCTGCAGGTAGCGGTCTCATGGGGTATGCAGGTGGAAAGGCTGGAGAAGGAGCACCTTCTACAACCCAAGTTACAGAAGAATCTTCTACAGAATCTCCTGATGATATGGTATTTGTGCAAGGCGCAGATGGTAAATATAGACAAATTAGACGGGGAGATATTGTAACAACTGAAGAAACAACTGAAGAAACAACTGAAAAATTTGCAATGGGAGGTAGAGTTCCATTGGTAAGAAACCAAGATAATCAGGCAGCCATACTACCCTCACCAAGTTTAGCAACAGCTAATCCTATTACGGTAGATGAAAATCTTTTACAACCTGTTTCATTAAACCCAGCAGCCTCTTTTGATGTGTTTCAACCATTTCCATCCACGGTCTCGTTACCAGCCAGTATGCAACAAATAGGGCCACAGGCATTTTCAACACCTGATATGAAGCCAATGGTGGATTTTACTACTGATACTGATGGAGATGGTATACCTGATTACCTTGACCAATCAGATGACTCCATAACCACAGAACCCGTTACAGAAGAGGAAGAGGAGAAAACAAGAGCAACAAAATTAGCAGAACTCTTGGCCCTAGGTCAACAGGCTAGTACATTTGGAGATATTACCTCAACTGCAGGACTAACAGGTTATTTAGGTAGTCAAATAGATGAAAATCCTTTACTAGGCACATTGGGCACCGTTGCTGGAACAGGGTCTACTCTCTTTAAGGGTGCTCGCAGCTTCTTGGGTGGACAGAGTTATGGACGGGCTATGGCGGGGGATGATGCTCGAGCTAGACAGAGACGAAGACAAATGTTAATTACTTCTCCTACAATGGGTGAGGAAATAGCCCAATTAGATTCCTATCTCCAGACTGATAGGGGGGATGCTAGAGCATTGGACGGAACAAAAATAAAAAGAAAAAAATATGCAGGAGGAGGAATCACTATACCTCTAGATTCTAGAGGATTATTTAGACATCCAAATCGTGTAGTAGATGTTCCTTTAAGTAAAGGTAAAACAATTACTATGAAGGACCAAAAAGGTAAACCAAACTTACCTGAAGCTATATTAGCAATACCTGATGGAGATTCTCCAACAGTTATATTTCGTGGACAAGATAAAAAATTTCCCAACAGCGATTTTGTTAGGGAGATACCTTTGAATCAAGCATTATATGGCTAAAAGTATTTTTGATAGAAACCCTATAACAGAAATGTTCTCCTCTGTAGAAGAAGCAATGAGATGTGCTAATTCTATGGAGTTAAACAATATGTTAAGAAATTCATTTAAAGGCATAACAACAGACCCTATATTAGGAAAAAAAAATAAATCTAAGGAATCAATGTCAATCGCTATTATTGTGGGCGATGACTCTAATAATTTAAATAATATAAACACACTAGAAAACGGAGGAAAAATGAAAAAGTTTAAGTACACAGGAAGATATGCTGATGGTGGCAAAAAATTGAAGCCAATCCCAGCAGATAACAAAGGTCTTCAGGCTCTTGCCAAGAAGAATCCTAAATTAGTTATGGACATGGGTTTTGACCCTAATAGCATAGCAGGTAAAACTAAAGGTAAAAAGAAAGGACCTAAAGTTCCTAAGAATCAAGATGTTCCAAATCTTGGAGGATACCCTGATATTCCTTATCTTATGGGATATAAAGATGGTTCTGAAGTACCTGTACCGAAGAATCAGAACAATTTATATTCTGCATATAATGACATGTATGGAGTAGGCGGGGCAGACATTGAAAACAGAGGAGGGGGCTCCCCAGAAGATGCTGGCATCGCGTTCTCACTGTTGCAACAAAATCTTGAGGCAGAAAGAAGACGAAAAGAGGCACAAGCAGCTGAAGAAGCAAGAATCAGAGCAGAAGTAAGAGCAGAACAAGAAGCAGCAGCTGCGAGGGCAGCAGCTGCGAGGGCAGAAGCTGAGAGAAGCCTGGCAGAAGACCCACAAGCTCGAGTAACTGTTGACGACAGTGATTACCCTGAATTTGATTTAGACTATGTCAGAAGTTTAGGCGACCCCGAAATAAAGAACACGATGCGAGACAAGTACAATGTTGGGGTGTATGAAGAAGCTCCAACTACCTACACACCTGCTGCAAATGCTATGGGTATTTTCACAGATGAAGGTATGGCAAATTACATGGCATCTATAGGACAGACAGGTGGAACACGTACGAGAAGTACAAGAGATATGTCAAACTATCCTTATAAAGTATTCGAGAATGCTGGTCTTGACATAAAAGACTTCCAAACAGGAAGATTTTCTGACCGTTCTGGTGCTAGTAACATAGCACTTAGAGACCGTTTACAAGCCCATATAGCTGCAGGGGGTACACCTGAGACATTTAGCATTGAGGCTAGAACTTTAGAGACACCAAAGTTAGCATCATCTCCTATGTTACCAGCTGTGGAAATGCCGACTCAGTTGGAAAGAATACCTGAACTTCAGGTTCCAGATGCAACTAAAGGATTTAACTTGGCAGATGTCATGAGTCAAAAACAATTTGACAAAATGATGGAGCTTGAAGAAAAGGCTGAAAGTGGTGAAAATCTTTCTAGAAGACAGCAAACAAGACTTGATAATCTTCAGAGTTTATATAATACAGGGGAAAGAGGTAATCGACCTGGTTCACAGGCCGCTGCTCCCGCAAATCAGCAAGCAGCTCAGTCTTCAGGTGCATTTACTGGTAGACAGCAAAGAAAACTTGATAGACTTCAGAACAGACAGCAGACAGCACAGGACAGAGCAGACTTTAGAAGCCAAGCAAGAGACCTTAGAGGACAAATTAGAGAATTAAGAAGAGGGGCAGATGGTATGTTCTTTAATCCTATGTTCTACGGAGGAGGACAAATGATGCAACAAAACATACCTAATGGGGGACAAATGCCTCCTGTTGCTAATTTTGCTCAAAATGGTCTAATGGTCAACTCTCCTTCCACAGCTCAGGCATCTGGAAGTATGAATGACACTATAAATCAGCTTCGTTCAGATGTTGCTTCTGGTAAAATATCTGCGCAAGATGCTGCGAATATGATGGCATCAATGTTTGCTACTGGTAATAAATAAAAATAACTTATGAATTTTTATAATCTTGACTTACTTTCTAACTATCAAGACGGTGGTAACACTAAGATAGAAGAGCAAATATCAGGTAGATATGTGAAAGGCGTTGCAAAACCCGAAACGCAGGAGGTTAATGCTGAGGTTGAGAAGAACGAATTCATACAGTATCCAGATAGAGAAATATCACAAGTAGACCCAAAGGGTAAATCCCATGCTCAGGGAGGTGAGATGATGAATCTCCCCCCTGAGACTAAGATTTTATCTGATAATATCAAGATAGGCAAAGAATTAAGTCAACGCCTATCTGATATGTTTGATATTAAGCTTAGAGCTGATTCTACTATTGCAAAAGCAATGGAAGCAATCCGAGCAAGCATTGGCATGGAAAGTATTCTTGTTAGAATGGAGCAATATTTGGCAAAAATAAAAGAGAACAATAAAGTAAAAGACAAAGATACTAAACGTGTCAATGAAGAGTTCTTAGCCAATAAAATCTATGAGTTAGAGCAAGAGAGACTCCAAAAGAAAGAAATGGAGAATCAAGTATTTGATTTATTATTTCAAGTTCAAGAGGCTAGAAAGCAATCTGAAGAAATGGGAGACCCTGCACATCAGAACATTAGAAAACGTCCACCTTTAGAGCAACCTACTGAGCAAGAAATGATGGATTACGAGCAGGAAAAGGCTATGAAAAAGCCTAAATCCCAAGCTAGTCCAGGACAAAATGAGCCTGAAAAAATGGCTGTTATGTTAGATGGTGGGAGGTTTGTAAACGTTCATATTGACGGTGAGGGTGTCTTTGTAGATAACTACAATGATATGCAAGCTATCGAAGTTCAAGCTGCTAGAGATGGGTTTGAAACTTTAGATGAATTTATTCTTGGAAGTTATGCAGATGGGGGAGGAATACCACAACGATATAAGAGCAAAGGATTTACCAAAGTAGGTGTAAAGAAAAGAGCACCTTCTGGAGCTAAACACAAATGGGAAGTTCTTGCACGTAAAAAAGTAGGGGGTAAAACAAGATATAAAATTATTAAAGGTGGTTTTCGTGGAATGAAAGATTTCAAGTCTCACAAAGACCCTAAGAGAAAGAAAAGATTTTGGGACAGGATGGGAGGTAAAAACTCTCCCAAAGCAAAAGACCCGTTTTCTGCATTGTATTGGCACAAACGTTTTGGTACTTGGGAAGAAGGAGGCGTAGTAAGCTATCAAAATGCTGGTGAGACAGCATCCGAATTTGCTAAAAGAAGGGGACAATCTTGGCCTGAAGGCGTAAAAGACCCAGTGTACAATGCAGAGACTAAGATGTGGGACTTCGAAGATGGCACAGAATCTATTAGTCGAGCAGAAGGTCTAAGTTTAGGTAGGGATGTTTTAGCAGGTGGGGAGATACCAGATGCTTATCAGGTAGCTGAAAATGTGAGAAATCAGGGAGGAGTAGCATCAACACCAATTACTCCTAGTGCTGAACAAACTCAAGATGAAGTATCTAGCGATGGTCTAGTCACTAAGGTTACCCAATACGACCCTACACCTGCCGAATATACAGAAGATGGTACACCTTTATATGAAGTAACATATGATGGGGATACCTATTTACTACCTCTAGGCCAAGAGGTTAAAGCTCAGAAGGAAGACGGTAGCACACTCACATTTAATATGGGTGATATTGTAGAGAACTCTTATCAAGTTGACACTAGACAAGAGGCTGGGTATAAAACAGGATTTTCTTCATCTGAAGATATACAAGGAGAATTCTTAGGAGGGGAGCAAGCAGGTATCCAAGCCCAAAGAGATGCTATCAAATCAGAGTTAGATGAATTTGTGCAGAACGTTAAGGATGGCAGAGTGAGCGTTAACCCTGAAACAGGTAAATTTAACTTGCCTCTTTCAATCAGAGGAGGTAGCTCATCCAGGCCCATGGCATTAGGACAAACTAAAAGAGAACTTCAGTCTAGTTTTGCAGACTTAACTCAATATAACCCTGACCTAGAAGGCAAAGTTGGTTTTGTTCAGCCTGATGGCTCAATAGACCCTACTAAGCCAACTGGGCAGGTAGCCCTTCCCGCAGGATTCCATAATGTATTTGGAGAAGAATTTGACCCAGGAACTATAGAGACTATTAATTTAGATGAACTTAACAAAGGAGGAGAGGAAGGCAAACAAGCTCTATCTAATATTGGTAATGATGCATTAGCATATAATAGAAATAGAACGGAATATGAAGATGTTCTTATTCCCTACCTAGAAGAACAAGGATTAAGCATTGACCAGTTTGACATAACAAACGAAATGCTGCCTTATCAGACTGCTCAAGAAACGGCAGGCAATATGGGCTTAGATTATTCTAAGATAGCAGAAGGTGATTTCTCAGAGGTATCAGAAAGATTGGGTAAAGAAATTACATCTGCAGAACAAGCCAATGAAGCATTACTTGATGCTGCACAATTTTCAGGTATTGGAGGGGAGTCAGCAGGAGCTTTGACATCATTAGTAGGTGAGGTTAAGCCAGAGGACCCAATTATACCTCCAGGCGAAATTCCACCTTTAGAATCCCCACAGGCACAGAGAGCACCAGCTAGATTCCTAAGAACCCCTCAAAGGCTTGCTCCAACTCCATTGATACAGCCTCCGATGACTCTTACTGAAATGCAAAGAGTTCAACCAATTAAAGTATCCCCAGAAGCAGCATACCAAGCTAACGTTAAACAAACTAAAGCAGGTATGGATATCCTTACCCAAGGTGTAGGAGCTCAAGTTGGTGCTAACGTAGCTAACATTCTAGGTCAGTCAGGAGAAAACATAAATAAGTTGTTTACTGCTACCAATCAGCAGAATGCACAATACAAACAAGCGGCTGACCAGGCGAACCTTGCAATAGACAGGCAGGAGGCTCAACTCAGAAGACAAGACATGGCTACCTTTGATGATATGAGATTAAAAGGTTTCACAGTTGCAGAACAACAAAGAAGAGAGTTTCTTGATGTTTTAGACCAAGATAGGATGTCAAGGGATAAGGAATTACGAGAACTCAATACTCTCGATGCTATATATCCTCAGTACACTTTTGATATGTTTGGAAATGTCCTTTATAATCCAGCTAATGAAGGAAGATTCTTTATGCCTGAAACTTCCCTAGGTCAAAATATCTATGCTTCGGCAACAGGCAGTGACCCTAGCACATCAGCAGTTGATGAGACAATAAATGTTGATGGTGTGACATACGGAAGATTAACATAAAATAATCAATCAGGTTAAACTAGTTAAACATGGCTACAGCTTATTCACAACCCTTACAGTATACACCTTATCAGGAGCAATATAATAAAGAGCTTCTGTCTAAGGCGTTAGCATACAAGCAAGACAAGTACGATACTAACCGTCAGCAGATAAAAAACACTATTGCTCAAGTATCGAACATTGACCTTATTAAGGACCAAGATGCAGAATATCTTCACGATAGAATGCAAGGTGTAATCAATACTTTAAATACGCAGGGGGCAGGAGACTTATCTTTAGATAGTAGAACTGATTACCTTACTGGCTACGTAGCAAACTTAGCCGACCAACGGGTAATGAATGGTTATTTAGGCACAAGAGCATACAGAAATGTACAATCCCAATACGAAGAAGCCAAAGAAAATGGCGAGGATAGTGCTGAAAATTTAGCTTATTCCCTTAGAGATATCAATGCGTGGGTTGATGATGGCCAAGTAGGTAGTGCTTTACCTCCAGGAGCCAACACATACTATGTTCCATTTGTAGAGAAGATGTCTGTTTTACAAGACGTAGCTGGTGGCTTAGAATCTAATTCAGTAGTTAGATTTGAAAAATTTGGAAGTAGCCCTTTCACATGGTTATCCCAAGATGGAGATGTGTTAGACCCTGCTAGACTTAAATCAGCTTTCAATCTAAAGATAGAGTCTGACCCTAAATTAAAGAATCAATTCAGAGTAGATGCTTGGGCAACAAATTTTGGTATAAGTGACCAAGAGTTTCTTGGAGATTACAGAGACGGCTTATCAGATACTCTCATAAATCTAAACGAACAAAAAGGGGAGATAGAAGCTAAAGCAGGAACGAGCCCTAACAAATCTACTAGAGAGCAATACCAACAACAATTAACTTTGTTGGATGAGGCAATTGCGGAGTATGAAGGTACAGGTGAAAAGTCTGATGCAGAAATATTAAAAAGCAGGGAAAACCTAGAGTTTTTTGCGTATAAAGAAAATTATCTTAATGATTTAGCAAACGTTCTTTCCTATGAAAAAATGAATGCCCCCACCTTAGAGTATGACCGAGGTGCTATAGCTCAAATGGAAGAAGCAGGTAGAAATTCAAGGTTCAAAACACAAGAAGAAAATAAAGATAGAAGAAGACTTGCTGACCTAATAGAAGACAGGAGGAAAGAAGCAAGGACTGCATTCTCTACTATAAGTGGTGAGGAAGATGAAACTAGAAGAAGATTTTTAACTAATCTTTACACTGATATTATTACTGACCCATTTGCAGAGGACATTTTAGGTAATGCCACTTATGACCCTGACAGGGGGTTTAGCACAAACGTAATAAACCCAGATGGCTCCATAAATTTTGATAAGTTTGAACAAGCTCTTAATCAAACATCTCCAGACATCACGTATGCTGAAATGAAATTAGAAGACCAAGATGCTACCTTTACTTCAAGAGAATTATCTTCAAAGCTTAACGATTATAGAACTTCAGAAGTGAGCAACGTAGAAAAAGCTCTTTCTAGTGTATATGATGAACAGACAACAGCCAACATGGTGAATCAATATAAAAATGGTTCTCTTAATTTGAGCGATATAGAAAATGCTTTAGATGCAGATATATTATTAGACCCGACTACCAAAGGCGTATTGAATTTAGATGATGTCACAATAGAGCAACGAGCTTCTAGTGCAATAACTCAAAATATAGCTACTGCTAGAGAGAATTCATTAAGCTTTAACCAATTATCTCCTCTTGTAGGCCAGCTTCAAACTGCTGAAAATAACTTTGTAAACGATGCTCTTGATGACTTAGAGGTAGGACAAGCAGTAAGAATGAATACTTCAGCACTTGCAGGTGATGGAAGAGACACATGGATAACAAGGGTAGATGCAGATACTTACACAGTTGGAGGTAGAATGGGAGATTTTGGTTCGAGCAGGGATGAGCGTATGGGGATAAATGATGCAAAAAACCGCATGAAATCAATATTCGCCTCTGATTATGCAGAAAGTATTGATGAAATCACAGTTGAAGACCCTAATATGGTTGCTGGTTACTCGACAGTAAGAACTCTGGATTATGACGGGCTTGTTCAGACTATATCAAACGCAACTCAGGAAATACTAGGGCAAACAGTCACAACCCCTCAAATGCAACTAGATATGGGTAGTAGAGGGGAAAGAGCTACTCTAGCTTCCTTCACAAATGCAGCATCTACAAAAGCCAAAAATGCTACTGGAGCTGATTTAGCATCTGTAGGTATTGAAGAGATGGATGTTGCGCCAGTAGAGTATGTCACTGCTATTGCATCCACAGAAAATAATCTTAAAAAATTATCAGAAGGGGTTATGTCGGGTTCTACGGAAGGGACAGCAGGAGCCGAAACTCCTCGAACTACAGGCGATGATTCTGTTACATATCTGCCTGACACAGATGAATATTTAGTAGATTTGGGTATGTTTACTACAGGGGAATATAAAGGACAAAGAGCTGCTTATAAAGTATCAGCAGCTGATGTAGAAGGTTCAGGTAATTATGGTGTCGATGAGGTTTCACAATTAAAGTATACATATCAAATTAGACAGAGAACTAATACTCAGGATAATTTGTTTTTTGCTAATATAAACCCTGGAGAAAGTTACAATCACACGTTAGTACCAAAGACAACTATTCCTGATAATGTGGATGCAAGTACAAAATATCAAATAGGCGTAGAGCAAATATATCGTAAAGATGACAATGGAACTGAATTTATAACTTCACAACTCACGGTGCAAAGAAAAGTTAATGGTGATAATTTTGTGTATGCAAACAGACAGGGAGCGTTTACTGTTCCATTACTTGGGGGGCAGGAATTCACTAGTTCAGATGAAGCGTCTATTGCTGTGGCTCCTCTCCTTGCAACTGAAGAAGATAGATTTGCACTATATGAGTATGCAGTAAATCAAGAAAATAAAGTAGTTAATAGGGTAACTGGAGAGTCAGATGCTGAAGGAACTAACACAGAAAACCAATAACCAAACATTAAATTAGTATTGCCATGCCAATAGATGCACAATCACTAAATAATCCCTCTCAAAATCCTAACGCTGCTTCAACGCAAGAAGCAACGCCTGGGATATCTAGAGAATCCTTTCAAGAGGCAACCAGAGGTGTAAATTTTTCTCCTTCAGTAAATGTAAACACTAATAAAGGAGGGTATAATAGGAAAGTGGCATCAGGGATACATGCTATAGACTTCCATGACCACTATGATTATTATGGCAAGGCCGATGACCAAGGGTTTGTTGCCGACCCTTTAAGTAAAAACTATAGACCTACATGGACTGAGGACGATTGGGCTAGAAATCAGCCATCATCAAACTATTGGTCTAATGCTGTGGGGAGAATGTATAACGGCTTCCAAGAGTCTTTTTTTGGTGGTTTTACAAACACTGCAGATAATATTTCTTCTGTATTTACTGGTAATTTCGGAGAACTGATGGCGGCTACATCAGAGGCTCAAGCAGCGGGTATGAATATGTCTGCTGATGCAGCTAGGAACCCCATATACAGGACAGCTGCAATGGAAAAAGAGGATGAAGAATCAAAAGGATTTTTTGGTTCAGTAGGTAAATATATTCCAGGTATTGGCGAAGGTACAGGCCGAAGATGGGCTGAGTTAACAGCAAGTTCAGGGTTTACATTAGGAACACTTGCAAATGTAGCTGTAGAGGAAGCAGCCTTGGGTGTTGCAACATATTTTATGCCTGCATTAGCTCCTATAACTGGGGCAAGAACACTAAAAAACTTATCAAGAATCTCAAAGGCTTTTGGAGGGTCTGCAAAGGCATATAATACTATGCGAAAAGCTGCAAAGGCAAGACAAGCTGTAAGAGCGACAGCAGGTATACCTAAAGCTATAGCTTATACAGCTAGAATGGCAAACCAAGCAACTTTTGAATCAGGCATGGAAGCGGGAATGACCAAACTTTCCATGGAACAAGCTGCTTTCGATGAGATTCGAGATGAGTATGGTAGACTACCAACTGAACAAGAATATGCTCAGATACAAGAAGCTAGTAATGAGGCTGCAGACTTTGTTTATGGGTGGAATATGCCGCTTTTAACAGTGAGTAACCTTATAATGATACCCAACATTGTAAGGCCTATCAAGCCATTTAGAATGGCAAAAAGTGGCTTTGCTAACAAAATAGTAAGTAGAAACGGAAAGTACCTAACGAGGCATGATTCAATTAAACAGACTCTACAAGATAAATTAGGGGAAAGAGCAGGAAATGTTTTATTTGCTACGGGTAAGTATGGAGGGATTGCTGCAAGAAACATGGTTACAGAAGGTACGGAAGAACTTGCACAAGGTATAGGGGCATCCGCAGCAGAAAATTATTACAACCCTCTTCATACTGATTACGGTAGAAGTAACCAAGAAATGATAAGAGCTCTTGGAGACTCACTAAGAGATTCTATGCAAACAGGTAGAGGTTGGGATGAGTTTGTAGCAGGGGGTCTTATGGGATTAGGTTTTGGTGGAGCAGGTTCAGTCCTTCAAAGTGCGAAAAGAGCTCGTTCTGGAGAAAAGACTGAATTAGAAATGTCAAGGGAAGCAGCTAATGCTAGAAACACAGCTGTGACTGATTTTATGGAACAAATCATCCATAGTCCTAACAATGTAAATTTAGACCATCAAACTCAGATTGCTGTTGAAATGCGTGAGGCTGAAGGTCGAGGGGACACAAAAAGAGCTAAAGATTTAGAGTCTGCAGCAAAAGCTAATCTTTTCAATGTGATGTCTAGAACATCAAAAGATGAGACTTTTGTTGATGATATGCTTGAGTTGGTAGATATCATGGAGGAGGAGAATCCAGGCACTAGAGATAATCTTTTAGGAGGTAAGAGCCTAGAAGAATTCAAAGAAAACTTGATGTCTGAGTATAAAGCATACGATAGTGACTTGAGTATGTTTGTTGACTCTTTACGATTAGATAAATTAGACGGAGCTGATAGACAAGCTGCCTATGCCGCAGCACATACCTTAGCAGCTAACAATCAGTATATGAGAGATGGATTCGCTCGTGTAGAGAATCTAAGGACTGATATGACTGAAATGTTATCTCAAACTAAGGAAGGGAAGAATGCAAATACTGCTTTTCAATTAGAGAAATTATTTGATTCTCTTATTGACCCTACCCAAATGAGCGAGACAATATCATCTGTAGAAGCATCCATAGCAACGAATGAGGAGTTATTAAAAGATGCTGAACTACCCGCATCTGAAAAACAACAAAAAAGGCGAGAACTTGAACAGCAAAAAAGTTATTTAAGTACTTTACAAAATATAAACAACAAAATATACAACGAAGACGGTTCAATATCTTCTGAGTATGGTGCTGACCAATTTACCCAAGACGTGGTTAATGAGGTGGCCAAGTTTGCCCCAGGAGTCGTAAGTGAGGGATTCGCTAACTCTATGAAGGACATGATGCAAATTAACGCTGATTATGAGCATTTAGTTTTTCAATCTAACATGATGCGTAATGCTGATTTCCGTCAAAAATACGTTGAAGGATTTATATCGGAAGCTGAAAAGAGTAGAGCACAAGATAGCTTAGAGAGAGTACAGAGAGCCAATAGACATAACGATGTAGATACAAGATTAGCTGATTCTGAGGCTGTAACACAAGAACAGTTTGACAGAGAATTGTCTAAAGCTGATTTGTCTTCTAACACAATTAACAGTGTACTTGGACAACTTACATCACTTCAACCTAGAGTATCTGACGGTAAGTACGAGTATGGGGGAGAGGTTTACAATACTGCAGAAGAGGCCTATGATGCTATCCTTAAAAATGAAGGACCTGAAGTTCAGCAGTATGCAGCAGCATTTAAGAAACGTGCTAACGCTATCAAACTTGGAGAGATTGAGCCTGCTAAAATGGCTGAGGCGCAAGAAAGAGAGGCTGTCTACAAAGAGAGAATAAAAACTGTTGAAGAACAACAAAAACTAAATAAGTTAAAAGGTAAAGAAAACGATTTAAGCCTTAAAGATGCCAATAAAATGGTAGCAGATAATCGGAAGAAAATAGCTAGTAACGAGAAAAAAATAGCAGCAAAAGAAAAAAGAGAGCAAACTCCTAAAATAAAAAGAGAGATTGAGGCACTAAAAGCTGAAAATGAAAGATTAGCTGAGGATATAAAAACTATTGAAGATGCGTTACCTGAAATAGAGCTACTTGAAAAGAGAGTTTTAGATGTCGCTTATTCAACAGGAGCTGTTGAAATGTTAAATAATATTTTTCAGTTTGAACAGGATGTTAGAGACAACAAAATTTTCCCTTCTGCTGATACAAAGCAGAATATGCAATTTAAAAAAGATGAACTTGCAAAACAAGGGTATGAAATGGCTGCCCCTCCAATCAAGTCAGACTTTACTGCTGAAATGGAAGCAAATTCGGATGCAATTATACAGGAAACTGATGACTTGCCTGAAGGTGTCAGCATTGTTGCTAAAGTACTAAGACCCTCCATCACAAAAACAGCCGAAGGAGGAGGAACACAGAATTTACAAAGACCTGAGATAATAGTTGCAAAGGGAACAGGCCGTAACGCTAGACTTGATGGCTTGAATCAGCAATTAGAAAATATAGATAAGACTCTAGAAGAAGAGGGTGCTACTGTAGAAGGATTAAAGGAGAGAGCAAACAAGGTAGAGGAAATAGAGTCTACTAAAAACGAGATAAAAGATGCTTATAATTACGAAGAAGCATTACCTACGACTGTAGAAAAAGCAGAGGAAGTTAAAGAGCTTTCTAAGACAGAGGAAGAAGCCATTGAAAAAGGTGAACTACCCCCTAATGCAGAAAATAAGATTAACGAAAAAGTAAGTAGAGGAGTCCCTTTAAATCAAAATGAAAGAAAAGGATTAGAGATAAGAAACCAAAATAGGTTAGAAAGAGAAAGGTCTAAGGGTCCTAAGACTCAAAATCAAGTAGACAATCAGCCAGTCACCCCTCTTGCTAGATTTACTGTAGGAGCATTAACTTTAAACTTCAACTTGGCATTTTCAAGTCTATATGCATTTGATAATTTAAGTAATTTCCTACAAAGAAGTACTTCCCCTAATGTTAATAGACTTTTAACAAAAATGAGGGCAAGTAATGATGGAATTTCAGTTATGACTGTCTCTCTTAATGATACTGTGTTACCCGCACAAGATGTCGTAGATTTATCAGGTGATAATTTTAATCCCGATACAGTAGCAGCTGATTTACTTGATGTAATGAATAATGATGCTACTTCTGATAGAGCAGGCTTAGTGGCATTCAAAGATGAGAAAAATAGATTATTTATTGTAGCAAACACTCAACAGGCGTTTCCAAATGCAAGTGGAGCACTAAATTTACAAGATGCTGTTGAGGCTAAATATGACTTGTATCGTATACCTAGACTTAGGATTCTACGTAAAGGCAATAGGGTAAGCGGGGAGATTGTAGGGTCTAGCTTTAATACAGGGGAGTTCGGTACTGCAGCAAGAAAAGAAGTTGCAAAAGTAAATGTTTTTGATGAAGTTCAAGTTGTATTACCTTCTAATACTTTTAATCAAGGGATACTAAATGCTCTCAATGAAGGTAGCATCACAGCTGAACAAGCAGCAAATAACGTTAGAGTAGATATTGTGTCTAATGGACAGGTTATTGGTGTTATGCGAGCAGGGGACTACCAAACTATAGGCACCGACAATCAATTGGGGGTAAAGCGAAGTAAGGCACTTAGAGACCAGTTAAACCTAACCGAAAACATCAAAAAGTTAAAGAGAAAGTCAATTACTTTAGGTTCAGTAAAAATTAGTGGTAAAACTGTTCATAGAAATCTAGGGTTGGATATAGACGTTACTACTGACCTATCAACTTCTTTTCTTAATTTATCTAAGTATGAAGAGGGCTTGACTGGAAAAAATGGAGGCCGTTTTTCTGTTGATTACTTTGTGGCCGAAGAGGTAGACTTAGCTAAAAATAAAGAGGGGGGCACTCTTACTCTTGCTCAGGCTAATCGACAGATGTCAGGTTTTAGAAAAGGTGGATTGTACATGCGAATAGAAGACACTGACACAGGCGAAGTGTTAACCGTCCAAGCCGTTATACCAGAAGCACAAGGGCCTACAGCAGACGGTGCCTACGATATGTCTCTAGAAGATTTAAAGAATGATGCGTTTAAAACTAAATATCTAACAAATCTAAACTATAGAGGAGAGAATCCTATTCTTTCTACTCAAGTATTTGTGGACCACACTTCATTCTCTCCCAACACAACACAAACTAATCATACGGAAGAAGTAACTGATGGCTTTAACGAGAGTGAAGACGGAGGAGCAGTTAATGTAGAGACTAAAGATAATCAAGAAGTACCTCTTACAAATGCAAAAAGAGACAGCGACAAAGGGACAGTAACAGGTACTGACCCTAATAACCTAGAAGTTACATACAGTGACTCCGATGTAGTAGAGGTCAAAGAATACGATGACTCAAATCAGCCCCAAAAAGCTGATAATGCACCTAACACAGAAGCAAGTGAAGAAGCAGCTGATATAATTAAAGCTCTAAATTCAGTTTTAGGCATTGCTAAAAGCAAACTTAGAAATCCTGCAAAAATTATTCTTGTTCAGGGGGCATTCCGATTAAATGCACTTGCTGAGAACGGGCTAGTCTTAGATACCCAACAACAAGCATTGTTAGATGCTGCCAATGCAGCTGTGGAGGCAAATGGACTAGAGGAACAAATACAATATCCTGTAGGAACAGTTTTATCAGGTCAAGCAAATCAAAGAGACACAGTAGTTAGGACAAATAAATTACCTGCTGGAATGTCTGTTATTCAAGAGGTAATCCTTCCTACAGTCATAAACAAAGAGACAGGTAAAGTTCTTAAAGGTGGTGGGGCTACATATGTCGTAGCTTTGGGTACCAATGAGGCAGTAGAGGAATTAGAAAAGGCTACTAGTCAAAAAAATACAGCATATCAACAGTCTCTACAAGTACAAAAACAAATTAAGCAAGCTCAACAAAAGAAAGACCCTGCAGCTGAAGAGGATAACAGGGTTGCTGCTATAAATAAAAATAGACAAGCAGAATTAAATAAAGCAGACAAACCAAATTTAGATGCTAAAAATAGGATTGCAAAAAAAGTAAAAGGTGATTTTGATTCTGCAGCTTCTAAAGTGACTGAGAGTAATGCTGTTGACCTGCTTAGTGAAGTATATAAATTACGTGTAAACGGAGGGCTTACTGTAGAAGATGCCAAGGTATTAGATGGCATAGAGAAAGCAGCAAAGAAAGTAGGATATGAATTAGGAGAAAACTACTTAGGACAAGAATCTAAACTAGGTGCAAAGACTAATTTTGTTATAGATGAAACTACGCAAGGCGAGCTTGGAGATATTGGTCAAAATGTACAAGTAGTATCCAAAGTTAATACACCTGAAATTTTAAAGGATGGTGAAGTAGAGCAGAGAGCAGACGTAATTGCATTTATTGGAAATAAAGGAGAGGTTAAGAAAGTCGCTGACTCAGTAACTGGTGGCTTAATTGCCAACAAGAAGGAGGCTATCAATAAAAAATACGATGAGCAAATTTCCAAAAAGCAATCCGTAGAGAATAAACCTAATACAACAAGAATTACTGCTGTCACACTAGATATCCAGAAAGTTGAAGATGTTTTAAGGGAAAAAAGAAATAATTTAAAAAGTGCTGAGAATGCGGAGCTTCTTGCAATGGATGAAGAGGCTATAGAAGACGCTAAAGAAGCACAAGAAATTCTTAAAGCCGAAATAAAATTTCAAGAGGGTAGATTAAAGAAATTACAAAATACTTTTGAAAAATTAAACAAAGAGCAGGAACAACAAGCAGCTCCTAAAGATGATGCTAACCTCACTAAGCTGATGGAAAGGCAAGCCGAGTTGCAAACTCAGAAAGACAATGCTGATGCTAAAATTGAAGAGTTACAATCTAAGTATGCGGCTGATTATATTGCTAGTCTTGAACAGCAAGAACAAGATAAGTCTAGACCTAGACCTAAGCCAAATCAAGAGCCAGTTGTCAATTCATCAGAGATAAATGATAAGATTGATTCTAAGATGGCCACTCTTCAAGCAGAAAAAGAGGCACTTATTGCTGAAAGTACTGAGTTACTAACTCAGTGGAATGACAAATCATCTGAGGCTAACTTAGAAGACAATAGAGTAGAACTCGCTGCATTGGCTAAGGAAATCATGGCAAATAGAGAAGCTATTGCTGCAAATAACCAAGGTCTCACTCTAGAAGAACAACAAGAGGATATCGAGGTTTCAAATACTGAAGAGTTAGACCAATTAAAGGAGGATGAAAAATCTACTGCAGAGGAGATTGCTGAATTAGAAAAAGAGTTAAAGGCATCTAAAAAAGCTGAGAAATCTAAAGATAAGTCAGACCCAGCGGGGACACAAACTAAAATAGACAATCTAGAAAAACTAGACAGGGAACTTCTAAGGATTCAAACAATAACGCCTGTTTCCTCTATGCGGGAGGCTCTCAGGGAGATTGAACCTCAGTTGAAGGACTACATGACCCCTGGTCAAAAGGTCGATAAGGCAAAAGGCAGAAACGAAACTTTCGCAACAACTAAAAGAGGTGCTATATCAGGTAAAAATGGTTTGAGGGCAAAATTAGCAAGAGAACAGCGAGCACTACAAGAAAGTCTTGATATGAGACCATCTTCTGAAGTTCAAGCTGATTTAAAAAATGCTAAGGAGCAACAAGACAAGAATTTAGAGAGACAGCAAGAACTTCAGGCAGGGGTTGAGAACTTAAATTCTACTCCTATTTCTAATGAGGAGATAGCTGATATAAATGAAATGCTCAAAGAAGAGCAAGCTGCTGAGGAGGTAAATGCTCTTAAAGATAGGATAAATTATAATCCTGTTCTTGACTCTACGCAATCAGACCCTTATGCAGTTTTCAATATCCCTCAGTCAGCAGACCAAGCAGAAGTGACTGCAAGGTATGTGAGACTTGCTAATGATGTTATCAAGCAATTTGGGGAAACAGAGGCTGGTTTCTTAGGATTACAAAATCTATACAACGCTTACGAAAAATTGATGGAGGAGCGTAATGCCACAGATAAAATGGCAGACCCTGTTCGACAAGCATCAAGACGAGGTACACAAGGTAAGCAACTTGAAATACAGTTTAATGAAACTCCGACAGAAGAAAAACAAGAATTTATTGTTGGAAACGGTCAGGAAGGAGACACATTCACTATGCCTGATGGTAATGAGGTGACTGTAACTTCTCGTGATGATGATGCGGGCACAATGACAGTAGAGAAAGGAAATGAAACTGTTACAATATCTACTGAAGATGGTTCTAGGGCTGAGGCTAGGGAAGAGGTTGACTATCAAGATTTAAGAGAGAATCCACCTACCCTTGCAGAGTTAGCTTCTATATCTGAGAAAGTAGCTAATGGTGTACCTTTATCCCCTATGGAAGTAGCTATGAAGAACATGTATAGCGAGAAGTTTACAGGGGTAAACAAATTCAGAGTTAATTACAGAAATCCTCAAGATTTTGGATTGAGGGGTGCCCAGATAACGTTGGCAAGTATTGGAATAGATTTAAATTCTGATTTGTCAGAGCTTGTATCAACTTACTTAGACAGAACAGAGCAAGGTGAGAATATTCCAGGAAATCTTACTGAATTAATGAGAGAGGCTGGTTTTGACCAATCTAAAATAGAAGCATATCAAGATGCCTTAACATATACTACATTTGCAAACATTTGGGCTTATTCATCTCAGGCTGATATAATTACAGGAAGAGAAAATACTAGTAGACTTAGAGAGATAGCACTTAACAATGCAGGTCCTATGGTTAATGAGATTAGTAGATTACAGAGACTTGACTTTAATAATATGTCTTCTGCCCTAATAAAACAATCTTTAGGCGTAACTCGAAGAAAAATAGAAGACTTCTTCGGTGAGCAGTCTTTATATTTAGCGGGCACTGATGTAGTACAATCTCTTTCTAAAGAAGAAGCAATTGGCACTATGGAGGCTATAGTAGAATTTATTACTGACATGAATAATAAGCCTGCGGCTAAACAATTACTTCCTAATTACATTAATTTGAAAAACAATTTAACTGAATTGGGGATGGACCTTAACCTATCTACTGTTGCATTTACTAGTATGCCTTTTGAGATGAGAGGTATAGGGCAGCGATTAGTATCAGAAGATAGTGCAGACTTTTTACTAGAGTATGACGATGTTGCAATGTCTGACCGAGCGAGAGCTGCCGAGACATTAGCTGTAGATACGCTACTTGTCAAGAGCGATAAGGGGAATATGCAAGAAGTAGACTTATCTTCCATCACAGAGCAGATGAGAAATAGTCAAGAAGTTCAACAAGATGTTAAATTTATTAACGAAACTCTAAAGAATCTCGGTAAAGATGATTATATTTCCGACTTGTATGTAGCTGCCTACCACAAGGTAAACGGTAATGCTACAGAAATGATTGCAAGAATGACGGACACTGCATCACCAGTAAATCAAATACTTAGGTATAGGGAATTGGGTGCGCAGTATCAAAATGAGACTATTAAAGACTTCTTTAATAAAGAAAAGCAAGAAGAAAACGTAGAAGATAAAACCTGCAAATAGATAACGATGGCGTGTAATATTGTAAGAAATAAATCAGGGGTCCAGTCTGTGACTGCCCCTAATGGACAAGAATCTAATTTGTACCAAGACATTAATAGTCTTCCCTTTTTAACGGGGGAGAATGATGCATTATTGTACCACAATAAAGCACAAGAGTATGCTAACGATTCTTATATTACTGATACCAATGGGGAACCTGTTTTGATGTTCAGAGCAAGAAGCTCCCAAGATGAGTTTGGTATTTTTGATAAACTTGTTTTTACTACATCCTTTCAGGAGGCAAAGGCTCAAGATGTTAACAATAGAGGCGTTGATGTTGGGTTTGTAAAGAAGAGAGGAGGATTAATATCTGTTCCTCGTTCTGGCACACAAAGAGAGTTTTTCAGAAACACAAGGAACTCAGCTCTTGCGATGAACAAAGGAGACCAATTACTATCAGAGCTTGCAGGACAAAAGACGGTAGTCGTTACTCAATCAATGAATGACTTCAAACCTCTTATGCGATACAATGTTGGGGGTGATACTGCTACTTTTGAGGGTTTTGCTAATCAGCTTATCAATGCAGGTCTTGTGAAAGAAAGCAAGCAGAATACTTCTGAAGTTCTTCAAAATTCTGATATAGTTACAAGTTCTGATTCAGTAGGAGTATCTGAAAGCGAACTATCTCCCACTTCAAAAGAAATAAGTGTAGAACTAGACGGAGAGATTGTAGGAACTGTGCAATTAGATAACTTTCTAGATGGCACAGAGGCATCAAATCTTGATTTAGGTAACCAAGCTTTTCCTACACAAACTGCTAGAAACACTCTTGAATTAGCTTTTGCTAGAACAAATAAACCTGTGTATTCTTCATTGAACCTATCTGCAGAAGAAACTGCAGTTTGGGATTCCCTCACCCAAGCAAATGTGGCAGAGAAGATGGAGAATGGTAGGTATGTTTTAAATAAAAAATACGAGAAGAGGCCAAAAAGCAAAAACGTAGATGTCACAATATCTGAGTTAATTAAAAATGGAACAGTACAAACAAGCTTTAACTCAGTAAATCCTTCTTACACATACAAGGGAAATGTTTACCAATCTAGAGGAGCCCTCAATAAAGCAGTCAAAAGGGACGTTGCGTTCAATAATGTAAGTTCTACTACGTCTAACAATTCAGTATCCTACGAATTACCATCTGCACAATTTGAATCTATAGTTACTGCCCAAGCAGACGAAATGTTTGGTACAAGTGAGTTTTTAACATTCTTTGAAAAGGACGGTAAAACTTACATGACAGTTAATGAGGAGATGATTGACCAAATCACAAGCCCTTTAACTGAAATTAAAACGCCACAAGGCAAAGTGGAGGTAAACATTAAGGAAGAATTAGGTAGACAGAAAAGAGGTAGAAAGATTCAAGAAGTAGAGGGGCTAGAAATGTTAGTTGAAAACGAACTTCTAGAAGAAATGTCTAACAGTGCCTACCAAGCGGCACAGAATCAACTTACTGTAGCAGACAATGACCAAGTAAACAGACTCAACGATTTCCTTAATCAAATGGGGGTTACTACAGTTTCCATGGAGGATTACATGAGGAACTACGAACAGCGTTTTGATATGCCGATGCGAGCTCAGGGAGTCGCAGACTTACTTCAAAAAGTTGTCGCACTTAGTAATGAAGCTGATGCTTCTGTCATGACGGAGGAAGTTGCCCACTTTGCATTGGCGTACTACAAAGATAGAGATGCTGTAGGTAGAATGATGGAGCAGGTACCTCAAACTTCTGCTTATCAAACTCATGCTGACAACTACAGAGCAGTGTATGGAGAAAACTTGAAAGGCGAAGCTTTAGAATCAAAAGTTAGGATGGAGGTGTTGGGTAAAATATTAGCTGAAAAAGTTAATGATAACTTTACCACTGAGAATGCTAAAAACGAACAAGAATCAAATGTATTTACGATTCTTAGAGACCTTTTCAATAGGTTCCTAGATTTGTTCTCTAGAACAGGTCAAAACTCCGAAACTCTTAATGAGTTTGAAGAAACTCTAGATTTAATCGCCAAGGGGGTGTTAAGTGCGGAGCAAACTGAGATGCTCTTTGAAGCCACTAGTGATGCTGACTACTTTTTTAGCCTTTCTGAGAATCCTGACCTATTGGCCCTGAGAGACTCTATTCTTGTAAGTTTAAATCAATTAAGAGGTAGATATAACAACCTTAGAGGTACCCAAGCCGCTATGACAGGTAGGGGTTCTGAGATTCAAAAGGTCATGGACTTGGCTTCTGAGCTTAGGGTGGCAGAGGCAAGTTTAGAGACTCTAACCATGCTGAACAAAGATACGCAAAAGGTTCAGCAGATGTTAGACCAGTCAAAAGCAACAGTTAGACGAAATCTTGAAGACTCAGGTAGAAGTACTTCAGTCTCACCTGCCGAGCTTGGGTCACTTATGTTAGATGAGGTGCCTAAATTCAACATTGTCAATATGATTGCTTTAGGTACAGATACTAGCGACCATCTTGATGTAATTGACTCTTTTTTGAACGATGCAGATAGATTAAGCCAACTCAGTGCTGAGGAGATTGGTAGGCTACAAACGCTAAGTAATAATATTAGAAGCAGGGTAAATGGTATGCAGACCGACATGAATGCCCTAATCAAGGCATCTGTTGAAAGTGAAATAGTAGACTATGCTAGACAAAATGGTGCTTCTCAAGAACAATTAGATAAGATAAAAAGAAACTTGATGACGGTTACTGATATGAAAGATATCAATAACTTAGTTAAGTATCTTTTCCCAGCATCAGACTTAGTACAGAATCCTGTACTGTCAATGGCTTTGATGAAAATACGACAAGCAGAGAATAATGCAAATTCTAGAACTGAGGATTATTTCAATACGTTCCTTGATATGCAGAAGAAACTTAAGGTAAGTGAGGGAAATTTTTTCAAACTTGCTACTGATGGTTCTTACTTTGCTTCTCCTATCCATTACGGTAAGTTCATGGCAGACTACAGAAAGGCTAGAAAAGATGTTATTGACAAATACACAGATAGGTTACAAAACCTTCCTGCAGGTAGTACGGAGAGAGGGGCACTCATAAATCAGCAGAATAGAGAACTTGAAGCAGTTAGCGAGGAGTTTGTAATGTCTAAGTATACAGAAAAGTCTGAAAATAGAAGGCTAAATAGAGATACTTCAAACCCTATTACAAACAGCAAGGAGAGAACTCAAAATGCACAAAGACAATTAAAAGCATTTTCTTCTAGAAAATCAGGTATATACTCTAGGTACAAAAACCCAGTAACAGGGGAGTTTACAAATAACTTTACTTCTAATGATTTACAAGAACTGCAAAACATTCAAAGAGATATAAACGCAGCTAAATCAGAATATGATGTTACAGGGATGCCTAAATCAGGGGAATCGTTAGCCACTGCACTAGATATCCAAGATTACTATGACTATTCTCAAGATGGAGGTGAATTGTCTGCTGAGGCAAAGAAATCCTACATGGTGGCTAGAGAGGGTGCCAAAGCCAAGTTCGGTGAGACATCTGCTGAGTTTAGAGCGTGGGAAAGCATGTTCACATACCAAGCTTACCCTGATTCAGCTAATCAAGAGTACCCTGCCGCTGAAATAAATGAAACTGATTTAAGAGATTCTCGACCTGATTATGATAGTTACATAGCTCAGGTGGCAAAGGGAGTAAATACTGAGGGTATGAATCAGCGAGATATCACTCCTACCTTCCTTTACAATGCATTGAGAGATAAAAAGAACTCAATATTAAGTCAATTTAGGTCTAGAGCGTTGAATAACGAAATCGATGGCTCTTTACTTGAGCAAAATACTGCACTTAAAGACCAAGTGAATATCGTAGAACGCCAGTTGGCAAGTCTTAGGGGCCCAAGGGGAATGTTTATGGTCCAGCAAGACCGAGCTGAGTCTACTTACGATTTAAAGAGAGTACCCAATTTATCTTTTAAAAATAAGTATAATAAACTAAAAGAACTCGATGCCCAAACAGGTAGTAATGAGCTACAAATTTGGTTAAGCAGTTTAGGTGTAACTTCCCAAACTAGAAAAGATGGTATGTATCCGATACCTGCAGGAGCAAGTTACTACACTACTTACGTAAGAGTTGACAAGACAACAGGAGGCATTGTTGCAAAAGAGAAGTTTCCAACATTTATGTGGGAGTCTATGACACAAGAGCAACCCGAATTGAATCCTCTTTACAACTCTGATTTAGAAGGTAAAATGATTCAGCCTAGTTCGGCTGCAATGAAGAAATATCGTAATGCAAAATATTTCTCTGATTTTGGTATTAGTGAGAGTAATCCTTGGGCTAATACAGCTACAAAAAATCAGGATGTATTTAAGATGATGAGATTCTTTCAAGATGTAAAACATTCTGCAGACCGTAAAATGGGTCTAACAAATAATTATTATTTACGTCCACAAGTCAGAAAGTCTACTAATGAGGGGGTTGTATCTATGTTTAGCCAACCAAAAGGCACACTAAGAACATGGATGAAAGATGCTTTCGTAATTGACTCTACTGATGAAGAATTTGGAGAGAGAACTATTCTTACCTCAGACGGTACTCCTGTACAAGTCAAAGGTATGAGGTCTATTCCTAGATATTACCACGTAGAAAAGAAATCAGACGAGTTAACAAAAGATATTGCGTTTTCTATGGGTCGGTATATGCATATGGCATATAATTATGAAGAGAAGGCTAATGTTCTTATGGATGTAATGCAGTCTCAGTATGTATTGGACAATACCATATATAGAAATAGAACAGGTAAAAAAGCGAATACTAATAACTACTCTGATATGTTAACTCAAATCACTGAGAGGGACTTGTATGGTAACCTATACAGTTCTGCTGATTATGAGTTCAATGTTGGGGGTAACAAGGTAAGTTCCTTAAAAACAGCGAATACTGTCCTAAATAAATATGTGAAAGGAAAACTGATGGCATTGAACGTTATGGTTCCCGCAACTTCATACGCAACTTCTAGGATTACCGCTAGAGTTCTTGCAAGTGAGGGTTTAATATTTACTAAATCTAATCGAACAAGAGCAAGGAAGAAGTATTTGGCATCAGGTCTTAAGTCTTTGTTTGATGAGAATTCAGGCAAATTAATACCTACAACAAGAGCTGCCCTCTTACTGCAACACACAGGTATAAAAAGAGATGTAGAAGAAATGTTCTCAGGAGCCACATTGAGTAGATTTGGCAGAACTGCAAGAAGATTTAAGCCAGGAAATCTCGCAGGAGCACAATTAGCTGCTCAGGGTATTGCCATAGAAGCAGTTGGAGCAGCTTTAGACAACTTAAGGCTGTCTAACGGACAGTTTTATACTTATGTTCAGTTCAAAGAGCAAATGAAGGCTGACACTAGTATGACAAGGACAGAGATAGATACAGCTTGGAATCAGTTAGGAAATAATACATATGATTCGTATTTAGTTAAAAAAGATTCTAAATTAGTTCTCAATGAGGAAGCTTTACGTAAAGAAGGGTTCCAAGGAGACGTAAGAGTTATTGAAAATAGAGCTAAAGAGTTAGCTAAAAAATCTAAAGCTAGACTTGATAATACTTTAGAAGGGTCTCAAAACACTCTTCTACAAAGATTACCTGTCTTGGGGCCTGTGCTGGGTGCATTTAGAGATTGGTTTTCAATATGGTTGGGCAGTAGATTCCACAGAGCAGGTTATGACCCTGTCTTAGGGGTTGAGTCTGAAGGTACTTACATGTCATTGAGAAGTGCTCAAGCTAAGGGAATACTAGGTAAATATTTGACAGCCACAGCAATAGCAACTACAGGATTCAACACATCGGCTATGAATCTATTAGAGAATGAAGACCTTACTGAGGTTCAAAAAGCTAATGTTAGAAGAATGGGTGCTGATTTAAGATACGCTGCATTAGCAGGTGTAGGGCTTGTTCTTTTATATGCTTGGGCTGCAGGAGATGACGGAGAAGAAGATGAATCTATGTATAAAGAATTCTTATCATATCTAGGAACAAGAGTATTTGCGGAGTACATAGGCTCAGTAGGTGGACTTAACTTTGCAACACTGGCTCGTCAAACGCAGAACATTGGGCCTCAAACTACCCTCATCGAGGCGTTGGTTGACCCAGGTAAGTTCTTTGTAGACCCATCATTGAAAGATAAGAAAGAGGATACAGAGCTATCGTTTTCTAACTTCTATAACAAATATATCTTTGGTGAGAAGTCTGTGATGCCTATTTTATACAATTATTATAGAGCTAAGAAGATGTTTAGTGACCCATCAGAAATCAAAAGAACTTCTAGTTACTACAGAAAGTATAACTTCTCTACGTTATCCAAATATCTCTATAAAATGGGAGTTAAGCGTGCAGAAGAAAATAAAGGAGACATTTTCAATCAATAGTCCATCTTTATCACAATCTAAATTATACTTATGAGTTGGGGAAAAGCAATGTGGAAGTTATATCTTTTTTGCTGGACATTAATGGCAGGACTTCTAGGCACGATGACTTACGTAGCCCTTAAACATTTTATATTTTAGACATAAAAAAAGGGGAGCTTTCGCTCCCCCACACACTGGAAAAAGATGATAAGCTTAGGCTTCAGTTGTAGCCTCTGCTTGTTGGTTTTCAGCTTCCTCAGCTTCCATAGCTTTAGTCTGCATAGATTTCTTATAATCATCGAAGTTCATCGTATGACCGTCCTCAAAGAAACGTCTGTGCATAGTACGGTAAATTAAACCGTAAAGCTCTGCCATTGGTTGAGCGTAAGGTTGCATAAAGTGCCCGATAGGTTGGTTATTATCACCGAACACTGCTTGAGTATTGTCATGGAGAAACTTCTCCAATCTACCCTTAATCTGCATCATCTCTGCACCATACATAGTAAGCTCCGTGTCGGGAGCATACATTTCCTGTTCGATAGCCTCAAAATTGAAGTCATCTGCTTGGGGGGCTGCCCCGTTCTGTGAAGTCTTTGCTTCAGTTGCCATAATAATTGGTTTAAATTAAAAAATACAATACAAATTTACAAAATATCATTCAATGTATCATCAACTTGTTGAGAATTTTTTTCTTCCTCTTCAGGCTGTCTTACATCAAATAACTTCTCTACCCACACATCTTCGAATCCTTCCATATCTTCGATATCTCTAGACTTCAACATGTGGTAGAAATAATTCCCTTCAGGGACAAAATGGTTATACTTACCACCACCTTCTTCTATGAACTGCTCGTCAACGTACTGATAGGCGAACTTAGAGAACACCATGTACTTTCCAGTGGCTCCAACCTTATAAGGGTTGTATACCGCTAATACCAAGTCAGACAACTGAAACAATTGGTCTGACCCGTAGAAGTCTAGTTGGCGTGGTGCCTCTGATGGGTGGTTGCCAACTCTATCGAGTAAATCTCTTTTGAGTTGCATCAGAGGTAGGAAGAATACATACGGGTGGTTTTTCTTGAGTTTGTTCATTTCTTCAAACAAAGCATCGATTTCTCCTTTTTCCCTTCCTTTTACCAAACCAACGTGGTCGATGGTAATCATTACCTTCTTGTCCATATTAGATTGCAAAAACTCTGCCACCTCATCTCCGAACTGACGAGCTGTCACAGGTTCCTCATAATAGTACAAACCTTCCCTTCTTTCCTGCTCGCATATGTCTTTTATGACTGTCAAATTGTCTCCGTGTGGAGTATTGAACAGCACTTCTGACATCTTCATGTCTGTTTTCTGTGTAATTTTCCTCAGAAGAAGCTTGTATACAGCAGACTCCCAGTTGCATCTTAGTAGAACGATATCAGCATTATTATCAATAACACTGTTCTCAATCTTCTGCATTAGGTACGTCTTACCGTGATTAGATAAACCTCCGATAGTCGTTATCGTAGAAGGAAGAAATCCCCCAAGCAAGTGCTTATCTAACCACTCAAATCCTGTAGATATAGGAGTAATCTCTCCTGTCTGAAACTTGGATATACTTCTTACAGCTTCATCTGTCTTATCTTTAGCTGATTTAATTGGCATTGGCTTTACATTTTGTGTAGAGTCTACTATCATCGATAGAAAACTTCCTAGCGTATGCATTCGAAGGCTTCCAAATAAACAAGTCTAATCTAGCTGTGTATTCGGGGGCTGACTGCATGAGATACTCCTCCACTGTTTCAACAATATGGTCAAAGGTAAACAAATTTTTTGTTTCTTCGACAAACTGAGCAAACATTTTTAATGCTTTATTAGCACTACCCACATTACGCCCATAATCTTTATATAGCTGTACTAATCTTACAAAGGTAGCTTTTATTTCATCGTTAACCCCTGCCGTACCAACATCTCTTAGAAAGCCGTTACCTTTTTTAGTTATCTTATACCAGTCGTCTTTCTTACGAGGTTCTACTAAGCCTTCCCTAAGAAGAAGACTCATATATTTCTCGACATGGTCAGAATCCATCCACAGCTTATCACAGTCATTCTGTTTAACGGCAATAAGAAGAACAAATGAAGGATACGTCATCTGTGCTTTGTCGAGAACATCAAAGTTTATGTACATACTTAATCTTTTTTATCGGGAAATAAATAATCAACTAGAGCTATTACGCCAAATACAATTATAATTGTCCCTCCTATTACTACAAAGTCCATTTTTTAAAATTTATAAACTAACTAACATGTCCATCATCTCCTGTTGGGGATGAATATCACACTTACCTTTATTTGTGTTTGTATGAGACAACACACCTTTGATAAGACCTCTGTATGCATCTTCCCTCCATTCAAAAGCCTTTGCACCTTCTTTTTTAATCCATTTAGGCAGTCCTTCACGAATATCAATATTATCTCTCTCAGCAATAAAGTATAACCACTCACGAACTTGCTCTATCTGTGCATCTGAGAACTTGTGCCACGCAGTCATGCCTTTGAAAGGTTCAGCTAAAGTTACAATTTGTGATGGGTCTGCTTTTACACCTGCCCAAGTCTTGCCTTCTTTTAGATAACCCCAATTGCAAATCTCCAATCCTACAGAATGCTCGTGCATATACTGAGAACCATTTCTACCGATGTGCCAAGCATAAGCCCCTGATGGGAAAGCCTGCACCATTCTACCATCATAGGTGCTATCATTTCCCTTGATAGATGGGCCACCTAGTACAAACTCAGTCGCAATACGCCCTCTACTGTCTCTACCCCAATGGTCGATACATTTGTAAGGGTTGTGCCACCCTGCTGTAAAATGCAAGAACGCATATTCCTTTGTGGTAGGACCGTTTAAATACTCTCCTGTAGGCAGGTAATGAGTATCATAAGCAAACTTCGAGTCGATAGCTTTGTCTACGGTTAAATCCGTATCTAGTAGACTCATAGCTTCTAATGTCTTAGGACCAACAAGTCCATCAACAGCTAAACCTCTGACCTTTTGAAATGTCTTTACTGAATCCTCTGTTTGAGGACCAAATATGCCATCTACATCGAGAGCACCTAAAAAGGACTGAATCTCCATTACCATTCGTCCTCTACTTCCCATTCTATAAACCATGATTATAATCTTTATAAGTTATTGAAATTAGTTTATCTAAATAAACTCTTGCCTTCTCTAAGTCCTCCAAACCATTCTTAGATTTGTGGCGAGTTACATACTTGATGATATTTCCTTCAAAGAAATCCAAGTTGTGAGCTGCGATATAATCCCACGTTTCTATATCCTTGTTGTAGAACTTCGGTCTTTTTGAATCACCCATATTACTTATTCTTTGCGACATTATACTCAGTATTGTTGTCTGCGTTAACATTCAAGAGGTCTACTAAAGTTTTAGCCTCTTCTTTCGATTCTAAGTTTAACACCAC